>Ga0326728_10000292_pt1 | contig 203900 bp, 159 predicted proteins | sample MB3enrmetagenome_FD_207602 | JGI IMG/M metagenome (GOLD analysis project Ga0326728, IMG submission 207602) | Lab enriched peat soil microbial communities from McLean, Ithaca, NY, United States - MB31MN | ecosystem: Environmental > Terrestrial > Soil > Wetlands > Peat | place: USA: New York... | reverse complement strand
AACGCCATTGCTCCGGACGATGACACCATCGGCCAAGTTCAGGTGCAGGTGGCAACACCGCAAGGCCCAAGCTATTCGGGAACTGTCCTGAAGCAGAAGATGTCACCGGCTTTCTTTACGTACCAGTCGGGTACGACAACCTACGTAGCGGCGCTACATCTCGACGGAACGCTGGTTGGTCCTGCGGGGCCATCATCGCGACCCGCCGTTCCAGGCGAGGTGATCGAGATTTACGGCACTGGCTTCGGTCCGACCAATCCGGCGGCGCTTACGTCGCAATTGGTTTCACAACCGGCACCGCTCAGCCTGCCCGCGACGGTGGCGATTGGCGGATTGAGCGCACAAGTGCAATGGGCGGGAATCGTATCCTCAGGCTTATATCAACTCAACGTCCAAATCCCAAATGTGACAGCTGGCGACCAGCCGGTACAGGCCAGCGTTAGCGGCTTTCAAAGCGTGGCGAACGCCTTTTTAGCAGTCGCTCAGCAGTGATTGATGAAGACCGCATTTCGTCGGCTTTCAACTCTGTCCCAAAAGGTCATTGGATTTTGCACCCCGGGGAGGCCCGTTTGGCGGCCATTTCGGAGCGTGCCCCAAGCTGTGAGGTTCCGGCGAGACTCGGGGCGGACGGTCGTAGTGGCGGTGTATCGCACGCCGGCGCCCTTCACGCCGGAAGAGGTTGGCACTCTTGAACCGAGGCTGGCGCCGATGCCCGGAACGGGCAGTTTGGAACTTCGAATTCGCTCGATTCCGGTAACGGCCGCATCGAGGTCCGGCTACCTATTCTCCAGTGAAGATCTGAACGAGCACGGCCGGTCGCAATAATTCGGGCGGCTGCCGATGTACCGCTGGCCGGCTTCCATCACCGCTACCACGGAGTTCGGATGTGTGGTATGCGGCACCGCAGCTGCCGATGTACCCTTGACGTCCAGCGTAGTCGGCTGGCATTCGCACGCGAGAAGCCCTCTGGAATCAACCAATTGGGAAACCCGCCCTCCCCTTCACTCCGATAACGTGCTGCCGGCTAGTTGCAAATCCGTGCAAGTTATTGAAAACATGGAGCGGGAGACGGGACTCGAACCCGCGACGTCCAGCTTGGGAAAATGTCACATCATTGAACCTATTCGACTTTTGCGCCTCTCCTGTGCATTCTCGACTCTCACAAGTCTCGCCCAATCAGTCATTTCCGAAATCAGACCTTGAAATCGAGGTAGGATCGAGGTACATCGTTTCCTCGTTCCTACCTCGTTCTGTGTTGCACCCCTTGGCCACAAACAACAATGGCCTGCGCGCTAACGCAGGCCACTTACCCAATGGGGTGAAAATTGAACTCTCTCAACGGCAGTATACACCACCTCGGCCCCCAAACAAAAGACGAAAATGCGTTGGGTGGTACAGAATTCGTTGGCGGTGAACAGAGCCTTAAAACAATCCCAGGCAGCGCCGCAAAGCCTGTTGGATGCGAGCTGAACGCGGCGGATTACTCTGCCTTGGAGGCTCGCTGGATAGACCGCGCCCTGGCCGAGCGCGCAGGACTTCGCCGGGTCGATTCTTTGACCGGCGGCGAAGTCGTCGGCCGGAGAAACGGCAATTGCGCCGGCATCCTCATCCCCTACTTCCACCCCGGATCAGATCGCGTTCGGGACTACCGACTGCGTCGCGATCACCCGGATCTGGAATATGATTCCGCCGGAACGCTCAAACCGCGGCAGAAGTATCTCAGTCCCCCAGGCCGATCCAACATGCTGTATCTGGTCCCAGGAACAACTCAGTCTCTCCTGCGCAACCCAGAGCTGCCGATCCTAATCACCGAGGGCGAATTCAAGACAATCGCCCTCTGGCGCCTGGCCCACCATGCTACATCAACACCGCCCCGGTTTGTCCCGCTGGGTGTGTCCGGCGTCTACAACTGGCGCGGCACTATCGGAAAGACAGTCGGCCCGGACGGCAACCGCCTCGACGTGAAAGGGCCCATTCCGGATCTGGACTGGGTGACGTGGACCGACCGCCGGGTGGTCATTGCCTACGATGCCGACGCGGTCAGCAAAGAGATCGTGCGGATCGCTCGCTCTGAGTTGGCCGCACACCTGCGTGGACGCGGCGCGTGGGTGGGGTTTCTGGAATGGGATGCCGCGAGAGGCAAAGGGATTGACGATCATCTCGCCATCGTTGGTCCAGATGCGGTTCGGGACGCTATCAGCCACGTCGATTATGCCGGCACAGCATGGAGAAAGGACTTGCTGCGCTCCAGACCTCCTATGAACACTACTGAAGGTCGTATCCTGCCCGTGTTGGCGAATGCCATCGCGGCCTTCCGGCACGCGCCCGAATGGGGCGGCGTGCTCGCGTTCAACGAATTCGGATTCGGGACGGTCGTCCTGAAACCCGCGCCATGGGGCGTTGTGCCCAACGGCGAATGGACCGATCATGAAGACCGTCTAGCCACGGAATGGTTGCAGCGGCAAGGAATTCTGGTCTCGGTCGAGGTCGCTGGGCAGGCGGTTCAGACCGCCGCCAGGGATCATCCATTCCATCCTGTCAGAACGTACTTGCAGGGCCTGGAGTGGGACGGGGTTGAGCGTGTGGATCGTTGGCTGTCGTCCTACCTCGGTGCGGAGGATGAAGAGTACTCGCGTGCTGTGGGCTCACGCTGGCTGATATCGGCCGTTGCGCGGATCTTCCGCCCAGGGGCGAAGGCGGATTGTTGCCTGATTCTGGAGGGGCCGCAGGGCATTCGCAAGTCGACCGCGTTGCGCACGCTCGCGGGCCAGTACTTTACAGATGAACTCGCGGATCTCGGCAGCAAAGACGCGGCGATGCAGACGCGTGGAGTGTGGATCATCGAGCTTTCCGAGCTCGATAGCCTCAGCCATTCCGAGGTTGCACGAATCAAGGCGTTCATGAGCCGGACGACAGACCGCTTCCGGCCGCCGTACGGGATGCGTTTGGTGGAATCGCCACGGCAATGCGTCTTCGCCGGCACGGTGAATCACAGCACGTACCTCCCGGACGAGACCGGCGGCCGGCGGTTCTGGCCGGTTGCCTGTGGCCGAATCGATGTGGATGCACTGACCCACGACCGCGACCAGCTTTGGGCGGAGGCAAAGGAGAGATTCGAGGCCGGAGCTGTCTGGTGGATGGAGACGGCTGAGCTGATCCAGATGGCGTCGGATCAGCAGATTGATCGATACGAAGGCGACCCCTGGGAGGAAGTCATCGCGCCGTGGCTGGAAGGCCACCCCAGCGTCTCCATCAGCGAGGTACTGAAGAAGTGTCTTCAGAAGGCACACGCTCTCTGGACACAGACCGACAAGAACCGGGCGGCCCGTTGCTTGAGGGCGTTGGGTTGGGAACGATACCGCGAACGCCACGGATCACGCCTGGAATGGCGGTACCGGAAGAATGCTTGATCCGTGAGTTCCCAGTATGTTCCCGGTCTGTTCCCAGTGGTAGGCGCCAGAAGTGGTCGTGGAATTGGGTGTTCCCGGTGTTCCACGTCATGGCCTGCGCCCCGGAATTCATACGAATACGGCTGGCAGACTCCAGAGACGTACACTAACGACCTGGAACAGAGGAACAGTGAGAACACTAATTGAAATCAAGGGCTTGTCGATGGAACGTGGTGGGAACAGATTCGGGGAACAAGCGCGCAGAAGGAGGCGCTGGCTGCTCAGGACGCGTAGGTGACCGCTTGGCCCTACGCAGCGCATCCTTCGGCGCTGCCCGGCCTTTTTCGCCGCAGGACGTGCCCCCTGAAAGGGCACGTCCTGGGGTTCCGCCTCCTGAGGAACGGCTTCGGTCTGCTGCTTAGCGCGGTCCAGCTTGAGGATCGACTTGGTTCGGATCTCGACGATGCGATGCTTGGCACCGTCCTTCTCGTACTCGCGGCTCCGTAGCTCGCCTTCCACCTGAAGGTGCGCGCCCTTCTTGATGTCCGCCGCGAAGGCCGCGAACTTAGCGCCCCAGACGATGCAGCGGTGCCATTCGGTGCGCGACTGCCATTCGCCGGCGCGATCCTTCCAGGAATCCTTGGTTGCCAGCGAGAGGACCGTGTAAGGGATGTCGTTCTTGGTAGCTCGCTTCTCCGCGTCCTTGCCGAGAAAGCCGATGAGAGTAACTCTGTTTTGGAACATTCTGTTTCTCCGTTTCTGCCCCGTTCGCTCGGGGCACACATCCCGGAGGGCGCGAGTGCGCGCTGCTCCCAAGGCAAGGGCTGCATTTTGCGGAAGGGGACCCAAACTCGCTTTGGGGAAGGAGTCCGGAAAAAGCAGAAGCTCGCAGTCCGCCGGGCGCAGCTACAGCGCCGAAGCGGTGCCTGAGCGAAAAGGGGTGAACGGGAAACACTCCGGAACAGAGTCTCCATGGCCGATCACTCAGGACGCCCGAGAGGCAGCCATGACGATCAATACTGGCGGAACTCTCAATGGCCGATTCCTGGACGGCTTGAGGGGACGGTGCAGTCGCCGGGTGGCTGCGGAATAGGTTATGGGGCTTATCCGCGGAACGTGCGGCGCTTTCGGGGCGCGTCACTAGGAAGGCGCGGAGCCGCGAGATTGATCGAGGACAAACCGCTGCTCGGCACGAAACCGAACTACGCCGGACCGATTGGACCAGCTTCAGAACCTCCTCAAGAGGAGAACCGGTTCGGTGCCATGTCAATGGGGGGATCCCGGGCGTAGGCCCACCAACATCGAGACTATCTGGTACTCGCCGCCTACTCTGTCGTTCGTCGCGCAATGTCCCCAGTACTTGAATGCCAACTTCGCGCCGTCATCGCCAAGGACCGGGTCGGCGGTCCACGAGGGAAAGACACCGCGCAAGACGGTATCGATCTCCGGCAGGCGCGCACGGGGAAATGCGAGCACACGGACGCCGGCAAGATCCCTCAGCATCGACAGCGAATATGTCTCCGCCCGCTCGGCGTCGAATACGGCCCCCTCCTGCCTTCGACGCAAGGACTCGACCGCACTATCGCATTCCTTAATGCGTGATTTGACGATCACCCGCTCGAACCTGTCCAACCCCCGAAATAAGGGCAGAAGATGATACTTCACCTCCGCTTCCAGGCGCTCGGTGGCCCCGCGGATTTCGGGCAGGAGGTCAAAGTACTCCTCACGTAGCCGGTCTTCCACGGTCCGTTCAGGCACTAGTTGAGCACCCTCGCGAGTTCACGCTTCACGGAGTCCGAGGGGGGCGAGTTGAAAAAGAAGCTCCAGTCGCTCGCTGGCGCGTCGGCACGAATCCGGTTCTCAATGACCTCCGGGGGCTGGTCTTCAATGAACTCGATACTGAAGATCTTACGGTCCTTCCGGTTGACGTAGATCTGGTGGTCGAACTCATAGGTGTAGCCCGCGCCTTTCAGGAGCTGCATCTTGGTGGCCGATTGTATCCGCGTCAAGGCGTTCTCCTTCCCTTTCTCCAATTGTAGCCTACGGGCTGGCGGCGGGCACGTTCCGCGCGGCGCAAACCGGCCGCCGGCTGGGATATCCGGTATACTGGTGTTTCATCCGCTGGCGGGCGGCTTCCCGGCCGCTTCGCCGCTCCGCCACATGCCACCCAACCTTGAATGGCGGCTCCTGGACACGGGCTTCCTGAGCGCGGCCGAGAACATGGCGCTCGATCGGGTCCTGCTGGAATCCCGGGCCGAAGGCGTTTCCCCCAACACCCTTCGCTTCCTGCAATTCTCCGCTCCCAGCGTGCTGGTGGGCTGCCACCAGCGACTCGACCAGGAAGTGCGGCTGGAGTTCTGCCGCCAGTGCGGACTCGAGGTGAACCGGCGCATCACCGGCGGGGGCGCCATTCTCTTCGAGCCGTGCCACATCGGGTGGGAGATCATCGCCAGCCGCGACGACGCGCGCTTCCACGCCACGCCCGCGGCCCTCACCGAACGCTTCGCGCGCGTTTTCTGCGCGGCGCTCGGCGAGCTTTGCGGCATCCGGGCGTCCTTCCGCCCGCGCAACGATATCGAAGTCCGCGGGCGCAAAATCGCCGGCACCGGCGGCACCACCGAAGGCGCGGCGTTCCTGTTCCAGGGCACCCTGCTGGTGGATCTCGACATCCACACCATGCTGCTGGCCCTCCGCGTCCCCATGGAGAAACTCAACGCGCACGAAATCGATTCCTTGCGCGAGCGCGTCACCACCCTGCGCACCGAGCTCGGGTACGCGCCCGAGGCCTCCGCCATCAAGGAAGCCGTCGCGCGCGCGTTCGCCGCGGATTTCGGCGCCGCCTTCGCCCGCGCCCCGCTGACGGCCGGCGAGCGCGAGCGCCTCGGCCGCGCGCTGCCCGAGTTCCAATCCGAAAGCTGGATCGGCCGCCGCACGGGAGGCGGTTCGCGCCACATGCTCAAGGCCATCCACCGCGGGCGCGGCGGCGTGATTCACCTGCTGCTCGACGCCGACGCCGCGCGCGGACGCATCCGCTCGGCCAATTTGCACGGCGATTTCTTCGCATCCCCCGCGCGCGCCGTCTACGATCTGGAAAGCCGCTTCAAGGACGCCCCGGCGCGCATGGACGCGGTGGACGAGATCCTGGCGGAGTTCTTCCAGCACGCCCCCAATCCGTTCGCCTCGCTCGGCGCGGGCGATTTCGCGCAGGTCTTCCGCAGGGCCCTGGACAAGCTGCCCTATCTGAACCTGGGATTCAGCCACCAGGAAACCGACGGCCTGTTCCCGGTGTGCGGCAGCCTGCCCGAAATCATGCGGCAGGAGTGGGGCTGGTTCCTGCTGCCTTACTGCGCCAAACGCCTGGAGTGCGCGCTGCGCCGGCAGGACGGCTGCGACGAGTGCAGCCTGTGCTCCATCGGCGAGGGCTACTCGCTGGCGCGCTCCCACTCGCTCACCCCCGTCACCATTTTGAGTTTCGAGAACCTGTGCGGCCAGCTCCGGCGCATCCGCGGCGAGCGAAGCGGCGGCTTCATCGGCTGCTGCTGCGAGGGCTTCTACGCCAAGCACGCCCGCGATTTCGAACGCGCCGGCGTGCCCGGCATCCTGGTGGGCATGGACAGCGCCACCTGCTACGACCTGGGCAAGGCCCGCGACGCCTATCACGGCGATTTCCAGCACCAGACCCACATCAACCTGCCGCTGCTCGAGAAGGTGCTGGCGGTACGCGAGGCCGCGCGATGACCACCCCCTGGGACGCCATCGTCATCGGCGCGGGTCCGGCCGGCGCATCGGCCGCGCTGACCATGGCCCGCGCCGGTCTGCGCGTTCTGATCGTCGAACGCCGCCGCCGCGTGGGCTTCCCGGTGCAGTGCGCCGAGTACATCCCGCGCATCCTGGCTGGCGATGTGGATGCCCCGGAAGCCGCCGTGGCGCAGCCCGTCTCCACCCTGCGCACGTTCATCGCCGGACGGCTCGCCGCCGAGAACGCCTGGCCCGGCGTCATCCTGAACCGCGAGGTTTTCGACCGCCATCTGGCGGACCGCGCCGTCGCCGCGGGCGCCACCCTGTGGACCGGCTGCGCGGTGTCCTCGGTGGATGACGGCGCCGTCGCCATCGGCGCGCGGCGCCTCGCCGCCGGCGTGATCGTGGGCGCGGATGGGCCGCTCTCGCTCACCGCCCGGTCCATGGGATGCGCGGCGCCCGAGTTCGTCTACGGCTTGCAGGTGGAAGCCCCGCTGGTGGCGCCCATGCGGCACACCGAGGTCCACTTCCGCCCCGAGTTCCTGGCCGGATACGGATGGGTGTTTCCCAAGGGCGCTTGGGCCAACGTGGGGATTGGGGTGGCGCGTCCGGCGGCCGCCCGCCTGCCGCGCCTGCTCGAGGCGTTTCTGGCCTCGCTCCGCGAGCGCGGCGTGGTTTCCCCGGGCCCCACCCGGGCCAGGACCGGCGGCCTGATTCCGGTGGGCGGCCCGCCCGCGCGCACGGTGCGCGGCGCCCGAGTGCTGGCCGGCGACGCGGCGGGCCAGACCGACCCCATCACCGGCAGCGGCATCCCCGCCGCCATCCAGTGCGGACAGGCGGTCGGCGAAGCCGCCCTCGGCTCGCTCGAATCCTACGAAGAGGAATGGCGCGGCCTGTTCGAGCATTCGCTCGCACGCGCCCTGCGCCATCGCCGCACGCAGTGCGCCGAGTGGGACCGGGGCGGTTTCGAGCGCCTCGGCTTCGAACGCCTGATTCGCCGCACCTGGATCGCCTTCCCGGAGTGCTTCGATGCCCGCTGAACCCATCCGCCGGCTTCTGGCGCGCGCGCGGGCGCTCTCCTGGGAGCGCTTCGGCCGGCGCGTGGTTTTCTACCTGCCGGGCATGTTCGTCGTGGATGGCGTGCGCGGGCGCTACCCCGCCATCTCCATCACCGGGCCGGCCTGCGGACTGGGCTGCGATCACTGCCGCGGCGAGGTTCTCAAGTCCATGCCCGCCGCCCAATCCCCTCCCGAGCTGGTCGATGTCTGCCTGCGCCTGCGCGACGCCGGGGCCGTTGGCTTCCTCGTCACCGGCGGCAGCAATACGCGCGGCCGCCTGCCCTGGGGCCGCTTTCTGGACGCCCTGGCCGAAGTCAAGCGCCGCACCGCGCTGCACCTCTCGGTTCACTGCGGCATGTTGGACGGACCCACCGCGGCCGCGCTGAAGCGGGCCGGCGTGGACCAGGCCAACCTGGACATCGTGGGCGCCGAGGAGACCTGGCGCGACGTGATGCACCTCCCCGATGGCGCGGCGCTGCTCGATCAATCCCTCGAGGCGCTGCACCAGGCCGCGCTCGAGGTGGTGCCGCACGTGGTCATGGGCATCCACGCGGGCCGCATCGTGGGCGAGCGGCGGGCGCTCGAAATCCTGCGCCGCTACCCGCCGAAACTGCTGGTGTGGGTGGTGCTCATGCCGCTTCCCGCCGCCCCCATGGCGGGCGCGCCGCCGCCTGCGCTGGAAGAAGCCGCGCGCCTGCTTTGCGAATCGCGCCTGCTCTTTCCGGAGAGCGAGATTGCGCTCGGCTGCGCCCGTCCGCGCGGCGAGTACCGCCGGGCGCTCGAGCGCATCGCCATCGACGCCGGCGTGAACCGCGTGGCCCTCTATTCCGACGAGACCGTCGAGTACGCCCGCTCGCTGGGCGTCGAAGTGGACTTCCGCCAGACCTGCTGCTCGCTGGACGCCGCGCGCCCCGACCCGGTCCAAATCGCCACCGGGAGAAACCCATGACGCCACTGGCCCAACCCGCCAGCCAGGAAAGCCCCGAGTATCTGCGCATCAGCCTGGCCGCCGCCATGACGCTCGGCCTCGCGCCCGGCTGGTTCTATCGCGGCGCCCGCCTGCGCTGCATCAACCTGCTGATGACTTACGGCGAGGGCTGCGCCGCCAACTGCTCCTACTGCGGCCTGCAGCGCCTCCGCGAGGGCAGCTACCAGGGCAAGAGCTTCATCCGCGTGCCGTGGCCGGTGGTTTCGCTCGACGAGGTGGTCACGCGCTCGCGCGAGCGGCTCTCCGCCGTGAAGCGCGTGTGCCTCTCCATGATCACGCACCCGCGCGCGGCCCGCGACGCGCGCACCATCCTCGAAACGCTGCACCGGCAGCTTCCCGAGGCGCCCATCTCCCTGCTCTCGAACCCCACCCTGCTCACCCGCGCGGACCTGGAGTGCTACCGCGACATCCCCATCGACCGCCTGGGCATCGCCGTGGACGCCGCCACCGAACCCATCTTCGACCGCAACCGCGGCAAGGGAGTCCGCGGCCCGCACCGATGGGACCGTTACTGGCGCTTCTTCGAAGAGGCGCTCGAGGTCTTCGGCCCGAACCGCGTGGGCATCCACCTGATCGTCGGGTTGGGCGAAACCGAAGAGCAGATGATCCGCCTCATCGGCCGCATCCGCCGGGCCGGCGGCTCCACGCACCTGTTCTCGTTTTTCCCCGAGGCCGGCTCGCGCCTGGCCGCGCATCCGCAGCCGCCCGTGGGCCAATACCGCCGCGTGCAACTGGCGCGCTATCTTATCGACGAAGACCTCGCCACGCCGGAGACGTTTTCGTTCGACGCTCGCGGCCGCCTGGTTTCCTTCGGCGCCGCCCAGGAGCGCGCCGAGCAGGCGATCGCCACGGGCACGCCGTTCATGACCAGCGGATGCCCCGACGAAACCGGCGCGGTGGCCTGCAACCGCCCCTTCGGCGACTGCACCCCCGGCGACGACATCCGCAGCTTCCCGTTTCAGCCGGACGGAGAGGACCTGGCGGCGATCAAGCGGCAGTTGGAGGAGTAGGCGAGGGAACCCGGCGGTTCATCCGGCCCACGGATCGATGACTTGTATGCCGCAGCCCGCGAAATCGGCGGTGTTGCGGGTCGCCACTGCCGCACGGTGCGACCGCGCGATAGCCGCGATCATGGCGTCGAACTGCGAGATTGGGCGGCCCGCCGCGTCCCGCGAGGCGACGATGCCGCCAAACAGGCGGGCGGCGTCTTCATCGAAGGGCAGGATGCGGCCCTCGAACTCCGCGGCGAACATCCTCTCGATGGCGCTCAGCAAACCCGTCCGCCGTTTGCCCCGCGGCAGCGCCTCGACGCCGTACAGAATCTCCGCCAGAGCGATCGTCGTCGTGAACACGGCCGGCGGCGTCTGGGCGGCCAGCCACTCGAGGACCGTGCCGGAAGGCAGCGGCTTGAGAGCCTCCGAGAGCACGTTGGTGTCGAGTACGATCACTTCGCGAGCCTCGGGGGACGGCGGACAGCTTCGCGCGGCGGGATGGCGAGTTCCACGCCGCCCAGAGGCTCGACGTACCGCCGGATGGATTCCGCCAGATTGAGCCGCGGCGCGAACTTCACCCTCAGCCCGGCCTTCAGAAGTTCGCGTGCCTCCTCTTCCATGGACCTGCCGTGACTGGCGGCGCGGAGCTGCAGCTTCGCCTTCACCGCGTCATCCAGGCGCCGTATCGTGATGCTCGCCATACCCCGATGATAGCATTGCAATCACAGGGTGGCCGTCGTTTGCGCGCCGGTTGGGCCGCCGGCGCTCAAACGGCCCGGACCTCCCTCGGCTACGATGGATGGGGCGGACTTCGGTGGAAGTCCCGGCCACGGGAAAGGCGATTCGGTGAAGCTCCTATCGTGCATTGCCGCCATGTTGTTCCTCTGGCTGGCGCCGCCGGCCCTGCCGGCGCAGGGAGACGACCCGGCCGGCCGCGCATTCCAGCGGGATCTGTTGCGGGAACTTGTGGAGATCGACACCACGGCGGCCTTCGGTTCCACCCGGGCCGCCGAGGCCATGGCGGCGCGTTTCCGCGCGGCGGGCTTTCCCGCCTCCGACATCACGCTGGCCGGCCCCAGCCCCAACAAGCAAAACCTGGTGGTGCGGCTGCGAGGGAAGGGGAGTGCCAAGCCGATCCTGCTGATCGGGCACCTCGACGTGGTCGACGCGCCGCGGGACGGTTGGGCCGCCGGCCTCGACCCGTTTCGCCTGACCGAACGCGATGGCTTCTTCTATGGACGCGGCGTGCTCGACATGAAGAGCGGCGTGGCGGCGCTGGTCGACGCCATAATCCGCCTGCGGGGCGAGGGCTTCGTGCCCAGCCGCGACATCGTCGCCGCTCTCACGGCGGACGAGGAAGGCGGAAACGCCAACGGAGTCTCCTGGCTGGTCGCCAATCGCCGCGATTGGATCGACGCCGCCTATTGCCTGAACCTGGACGCCGGCGGCGGCCAGATCGAGAAGGGCCGCCGCGTCCGCATGACGGTGCAGACCAGCGAGAAGACCAACGTCAGCTTCCGCGCCCGGACCAGGAGCGAGGGCGGCCATAGCTCCCTGCCCGTCAAAGAGAACGCCATCTACCAGTTGGCAAGCGGCCTGGCGCGGCTCTCCGGGCGTGACCTGCCGTTCCGCTTCAACCAGACCACGCGCGCCTACTTCGAACGCATGGCCGCGCTCGAAACCGGCCCGCTGGCGGCCGACATGCGGGCCGTGGCGAAAGACCCGCCGGACCTCGCCGCCGCCGCGCGCCTGGCCGCCGGGTCGCCCTATTTCAACGCCATCATGCGGACCACCTGCGTGGCCACGCGGATCGAGGGCGGGCACGCCGACAACGCGTTGCCGCAAACCGCTTCCGCGGTCGTCAACTGCCGTCTCTTCCCGGGCGATTCGGTCGAGTTCGTCCGCGATTCCCTGACGGAGATCCTGGCCGATCCCGGAATCGCCGTGAGCGCGATTGTCCCCGGCCGTCCGGCTCCGGCGTCGGCGCTGTTGCCCGAAGTGATGGAAGCGGTCGAGAAGCTGACCCAGGAGATGTGGCCGGGGATGCCGGTCTTCCCCGTGATGGACCCCTGGGCCAGCGACTCGCTCTCTTTGCGCCGCGCCGGCTTCGCCGCCTTCGGAGTGAGCGGCCTGTTTGGGGAGCTCGATTTCGGCAACGCCCACGGCGCCAACGAGCGTCTTCCGGTGGATGCGTATTACCAGAGCGTCGAGTTCCTTCATCGGCTCGTGAAGATGCTGGCGCAATAAGCGTCGCGGCGTTTCGAGCCGTTGCCATGGTGCAAGAGCCCGCATACCATGGAAGCAATGGAAGTGCGGCTTAGTCCGGACCAGATGGCGTTCGTTCGCCAGGCAATCGTGAGCGGCCGGCTGCAAGCCGAGGAAGACGCCGTCCACGAAGCCCTCGCCATGTGGGAAGAGCGTGAGCGCACCCGCATAGAGATGCTCGCCGCCGTCGATAGGGCCGAGGCTTCATTGGCTCGCGGCGAAGGCCGTCTCATCACGGAGCAGTCCATGCGCGAACTCGCCGGCGAAGTGAAGCAGCGCGGGCGCGCCCGCCTTGCCGCGAAGCGCTCCTCCGCCCGCTAATGGCCTACCGTCTCGCACCGGAAGTCGAAACCGACCCCAACGGACACTAGCCGGCAAGACCACGTATCCGGGCCATTTCAGCGAGGCACTCCGCGACATAACGCTGTCGCTGGAGCTGGGGAGGCAATCCGCCGATACGCTTTTCGATGTATCTCGCAGCGTTCAGAACCTCCTCGCGCTCCGCGTCGGCCAGCGCCCCGACAAAGGTATCGTAGAACTCGCCAATGCGTGTAGCGACCCGGTAAGGATAGTGAAGTCGCTCCGCCTGGATCTGTTCGAATATAATCTTCCTTGCGCCGCGAAATAGCCTGAGGGCAACCTCTTTGTTGGAACTACTTCGGCATGCCTTCTCCAACAAGAGGCGTGCGTAGTGATTGTCGATTTTACGGGTGTCATAGCCATACTGCAATTTCGCGAATGAATACGCAGAGTCGAAATACCGATCCGCGCGCTCAAAGTCCTCGAAGACCAAAGCAGCAATAGCATATTGCAGCCAAAACTGCGGATTAGTGCGGCAGTAGGTCAAATTCTTAACGCGCTCGTAATATCTGAACGAAGCCTCACGTCGCTCGTTGGCGCTTCGGTTCGGAAGAACCATTTCAAGCTGGCTAAATTGAAGCAGGGTCCTCAGAGTTTCGTTGTACAGGCGATAAGCCTTGACGAATTTGTCGAGGGAGCGCGCCATCCGGGCAAGTACGTCCACGGTCACGTTCGGATCGGCTATCCGCGTAAGCACAAACTGAGCGGCGACCGAAGATCGGTTCGTGATCTCGCCGCGCTGAAAATCAACGAATTCAGCCACCCGCTCGTTGCGCTGGAAGGCAGAGTCCAGCACGCGATTCCCGAAAATGTCCGCCAGCGTGTCGATAGTTACGCGCTGGCTGAGCACGGTCAAGGCAAGGATTCCAATCAGGACGTCGTAATAGCCGCCCTTGGTATCCAACGTCTTCAATACTTCGGAGAACCTTGTTTCGATTTGGGGTGCCTGAAACAGATCGACCAGAATCGACTGCCATTCGCCACGGCAGCGAGATCCGAGATGTTCGGTCCTTGACCGTCTCGCTAGCGAAGACTTCTCTCCCCACAGACCGTACTGCTCGAAGATATCGTTGACCTGCGCAAGCTCGTGATCGTCCATTCTTTCTACATCGAATTCTTGGACGAGGCGCTTCGTGAATAGGTCTTCAACACGATCAATTAGAACGTCGTTCGGCCCCGCCCTCGCCGTCAAGAGAAGAGACATGTGCTCGTTCCGGTGCCTGCCTAACGCGGCCAATGCGTCCAGCCAAGCCGGGTAGGAATCAACGACGAGGAGATAGGGCTTGTCGAACGAGCAGAGGTACTCAAGCTCAGACTGCATCGAGGGCGAACGCTTGGACAGCGAGTATACGGGTCTCCCAGCAGCGAACGCAAGACCAGCAACTGCCTCTGTAACCATCGACTTTCCGTTGCCAAGTTTTCCGTGCACTATAACGACGTTGGAAGGATCGTCAAGGGCCTTGAGGATCTTCGCGACGCAGGTGCGCTGAATCATATATGGCTGCACGCTTCCGTGAGCAGAATTCCACGCAAGTTGCCTATCGACGAGACCGCGCAAGAAAAGGTCGAATATCGCTCGGTCGCTCACGGCAGTAGTATCGGTGAGCCGAGTCTCATACGGCTCCACGCAGTACCAGGCGGGATGGGTGCGTTCGCGGGGAGAATACCGGGCACACTTGGTGTCGAGCTGTTTCCCAAACCAAGCAGAATCGAAGTGTTGGAGCGCGCCGTATCGGGCCGCGCGATTCTCAGTCTGGCGTGTCGGTTTAGGCCCGACCACGAAAAAGGTTTTGCCTTGCAGTGACTCGGTCGACGCGAGAAGACGGGCAACATCAAGATCAGAGAGAGAGTACCCAATGAAAAAGACCGACCCGGCCATCGATAAATCAAGGCGAAACACGGACGCCCACGGTGAGGCTTCCACGGACGACACAATGTAGCTGCTGTCGGTCAACCGCAACTCATCACCGAGCGATGAGGTGACCCGCTCAACATACCCGTTGAAATGGACGCAAATTGCCTCGCTGTAGTCAAAATCTCCTGGATGCTCGGATAGCGTGACCGGTCGGTAAGGACGGGCGGACCCGCCGGAAGCCAGTTCAAGAACATTGTCGTAGTTTGTGGTGTATACCCTCCGCCACGGCACGCTCGCGATTGACCTCTGGTGCTTCGCCACCGCCGTGGCCCTGAAGCTCTCCAGGACCTCCTTCGCCAGAGCAGCCGGGCCGCGGGTCCGAAGAAACGCTTCAGATGCATCCTGGAGGTCCGCCGGGGTCGGGAGCCCGATGCTCGAAGCTAAGCGATCTGCAAATGCGGCCCCAGATTCGAAGGGCTGGAGGCGGCCATTGGTGGCTCCGAGCGAATAACCGGCGCCCAGAAACAGGATAGACTCGCCGTCAAGTGCGCACTCTAGCGCCCGATCAAAATCCATAGACAACAAATACCACGTTTACCATCCGGGCCGAACCACTTGGCCGCGATGTCGGCCTTCCGGACGGGTGCGGTCCCGCCGCCGTTCGAGGAAGCGGCCTTGGACGGTTGGGTTCGCGAACGCCCCGCCGAACGCCCCCGGCAGCCTCCGGGAACAAGCCGAGGCGTTACAATGGTCCTCTGATCGCGCTCAGCGCCAACGAGGAACGCTTGGTGGAGGCTCTCCGTGCCCTTCCCGTGGGCGCTGCCGCGCAGATGATTGCTTGGGCAACCCGGCTTCGCGAACTTGCCGGCGGCAGGGACGTGGACTGGTCCGCCACGTGGACCGAAGAAGATATCGCGGACGCGCAGCGCGCATCCTGCGCGAGCTTTGAAGAGCGGGAGCGCGACGAGCCTTGACGCCGGGCGATATCGCGATCGCGGCCTTTCCGGGCGCCCGCCTCACGAAGGCAAGACCCGCGGCTGTCTTGTCCACGGACGTCTATCCTCCGGTTGTACCTAGTCACGTTGCTCCAGCGCGATGTGCGTATCGTCGGACGACTCGCGGACAAGGACTGGCTCGCCGTGCGACGGTGCGTCGATCTGGGGATCGCCCGGGCATAGGCGATCCTTCCGGTGACACGAAGCCCGCGCCAAGGCCCTTTCCCTCGCGGCTTCCCGCCCGCCGCCCGTTACTCCCCCGCCTGGGCCACTACCCGATCATAGAGGTCCTGATCCATGAAGAACCGGACCGCCCGCAGCCGGTCCAACTCCGGCCTGATCTTGGCCAGAAAACCGCGCTCCTTGCCCGCCATGAGAAGGCCGACCGTTCCAATCACCCGAAGGCCCAACGATACGGCAAGCCGCCGCGCAGGCTGTTCATCCAGGATGAGCAGCGCGGCTCCCAACTCCAAACCCAAACCGATGACCTCGCGTTCTCCCGGACCGATGGAAGCGCCCACCGTGCTGGGTTGCAAAGGATGTGCCAGTTCCCGGACCGCTATCCAGCCGGGAAGCTGCGCTACGGTTGGCTCGACTTCCCTGGCCACCGCGGGCGGAATCGAGACGCAGGGGTGAAGTCGGCGGAGCAGATCGAGCCGGCCAATCTGAGTCAGCGCGATCAGCGGGCTCGAATTGGAAACTACCTCCACTCAGGCCCGCTTGCTTTCGGCGACTTCCGCCCGCCAGTCGTCTTCCGTGAAGCGGAAGTAAGGGATGCCCAGCTCCGAGGCGCGCTGAATGAACTCCAGGCGTGGAATTCCCATGAGTTCGGCGCCCTTGCCGCTCGAGACCAGGCCTCGCCGGTACAACTCGAACACGATCATCTCACGGGCAGTCTGCCCGATCGGCTCGCCCAGAGCCGCCAGGAGACCCGTCAGGTCCTCGCCGAGATTCAGAGTCGCGGATTCCATCAAGGGCGCTCCTCCTTCATGTTACCGCCGCCCGCCAGGCATCGCCACGTGTGGCGATGCGCCGCGCTCGAATCATGCCCCACAAACGCCAAAACCGCTACGCCGTAGCGGTTGCGTAATGTAAGCCATCTGGAATCAATCAGTTAAAAAACAAAACCGCCACGCCGTAGCGGTTTTGCCCTCCCCGCCCTCTACTCCGCCTCGTCCTGCCCGACCTTCAGCACCGCCAGGAACGCCTCCTGCGGAATCTCGACGCGGCCCACGCGCTTCATCCGCTTCTTGCCTTCCTTCTGTTTCTCCAGCAGTTTCCGCTTGCGCGTGATGTCGCCGCCGTAGCACTTCGCCAGCACGTTCTTGCGCATGGCGGAAATGGTCTCGCGCGCCACGATCTTGTTGCCGATGGCGGCCTGCAGCGCCACTTCGAACATCTGCCGCGGGATCAGCCGCCGCAGCCGCGAGATCAGCTCCTTGCCCCGCTCGTGGGCGAAATCGCGGTGCACCACCAGCGACAGCGCGTCCACCGGCTCGCCCGCCACCAGCACGTCCAGCCGCACCATCGGCGAAACGCGGTACCCCGACAAGTGGTAGTCCAGCGACGCGTAGCCGCGCGAACTCGATTTCAGGCGGTCGTAAAAATCCAGCACGATCTCGTTCAGCGGCAATTCGTACCCCAGCATCACCCGGCCGCCGCCCAGGTACTCGAACTTCTTCTGCGTGCCGCGCTTCTCCTCGAGCAGCTTGAGGATGCCGCCCAGGTACTCGTCGCGCGTGATCACGCTGGCGTCGATGATGGGCTCCTCGATCTGCCGGATCTGGGACGGGTCGGGAAACTTGGTGGGATTGTCGACCTCGATGGTTTCCCCCACCGTCGTGGTGATGCGGTAGCGCACGCCGGGCGCGGTGGTGATGAGGTCGATATCGAACTCGCGCTCCAGGCGCTCCTGCACGATCTCGAGGTGCAGCAGCCCCAGAAATCCGCAGCGGAATCCGAAGCCCAGCGCCACCGAGTTCTCCGGCTCGAAGCTGAAGGCGCTGTCGTTGAGCCGCAGTTTTTCGAGCGCGTCGCGCAGCAAGCCGTGCTCGTGCGATTCCACCGGGTACAGTCCGGCGAACACCATGGGCTTGATCTCTTCGAACCCCGGCAGCGGCTCCGCGGCGGGGTCGTCGTCGTCCACGATGGTGTCGCCGATCTTGGCGTCGCTGACGGTCTTGATGTTGGCGGAAAGAAATCCCACCTCGCCGGCCGACAGCTCGTCGCAGGGCGTGGCCTTGGGCGCCTGGTAGCCCAGGGTTTCCACTTCGTAGGTCTGCCCGTTGCTCCACAGGCGGATCTTCTGTCCCACGCGCAGCCGGCCGTCCAGCACGCGCGCCAGGATGATCACCCCGCGGTACGTGTCGAACCACGAGTCGAAAATCAGCGCCCGCAGCGGCGCCCCGGCCGAGCCTTTGGGCGGCGGCACCAGGTGTACGATGGCTTCCAGAATCTCGTGCACGCCGATGCCGGACTTGGCGCTGGCCATCACCGCGTCGCGCGTATCCAGGCCGATGATGGTCTCGATCTGCTCCTTGATGCGCTCCGGTTCCGCCGCCGGCAGATCGATCTTGTTGATCACCGGAACGATCTCCAGGTTGTGGTGCAGCGCCAGGTAGGTATTGGCCAGCGTCTGCGCCTCCACGCCCTGCGAGGCGTCCACCACCAGGAGCGCGCCCTCGCAGGCCTGCAGGCTGCGCGAAACCTCGTAGGAGAAGTCCACGTGCCCGGGCGTGTCGATCAGGTTCAACTGGTACAAGTTGCCGTCTTCGGCGCGGTAGTTCAGGCGCACCGCGTGGGCTTTGATGGTGATGCCGCGCTCCCGTTCCAGGTCCATGGTGTCCAGGACCTGCTCCATCATCTCCCGCTGGGACAGGGCGCCGGTGATTTCCAGGAGCCGGTCGGCCAGCGTGCTCTTGCCGTGGTCGATATGGGCGATGATAGAGAAATTGCGTATGAATTCGCGGTCCATCGCTTGTGGGGGTGCTCTCCCGATTATCCCACAGGGGCTGATGTTACACTGATCCTACATGGGGTACCGGCCCATCCCGTTCGGCGTGGATGCCTCCGGCGCGCCGCCGGCCGCCATCGGTCCGTGCGCGGCAACCCAAGATCGTCGCGGGGGCGTGCGGGCGTTTCCGGAGCACCGGCACCCGGCCCTCGCGGGAAAGTGAACTATGTCCAAAGTGTTCGAAGGCCAGTTATCCGCCGCGGGGCTGCGATTCGCCATCGTGGTCGGCCGTTTCAACAGTTTCATCTCGGCGCGCCTGCTTGCCGGCGCGCAAGACGCTCTCGCCCGCACCGGCGCCGATCCGGAAATGGTGGACGTCGTCATGGTCCCCGGTTCCTGGGAGGTTCCCATGGTCGCCGCCCATCTGGCCCGCCAGCACGCCTACGACGCGGTGATCTGTCTGAGCGCCGTCATCCGCGGCGAGACGCCGCACTTCGACTACGTCTCCGCCGAGGCCGCCAAGGGGGTCGCCCACGCCGCCATGGAAACCGGCGTGCCCGTGTCGTTCGGCGTGCTCACCACCAACACCCTCGAGCAGGCCATCGACCGCGCCGGCGCCAAGGGCGGCAACAGGGGTTTCGACGCCGCCATGAGCGCCATCGAAATGGCCAACCTGATGCGCACCCTGCGCCAGGCAAAATAGGAATGCCGGCCCGTATCACGCGGTCGCGCCAGCGCGCGCTCCAGTTGCTGTTCCTCTGGGACGCGCGGCGGCAACCGCTCGAGGACGTCTTCGACGCCTATTTCGGCTCGTTGTATGCCGAGCAACACCCCGAGCACGACGCCTTCGCCGAGAGCCTGGTCCGCGGCGCCGTCGAGCACGTCTCCGCCCTCGACGAGCGCATCGCCAAACACGCCGACAACTGGCGCATGGAACGCATGCCCGCCGTGGACCGCAACATCCTGCGCCTGGGCGTCTATGAAATGAGCTATGCCGGGACGCCCGCCGCGGTGGTCATCGACGAGGCCCTCGAACTCGCCCACAAGTTCTCCGGCGAGGAGTCCGCCAAGTTCGTCAACGGCGTGCTGGACGCCATCCACCGCGAGACCATCTCGGCCGCCGCCCCGCCGCAGTAGTGGGGCAGGTTTTCAACCTGCGGCCGATTTTTAATCGGCCTCCCGCGAGCCTCCCCCACTGCCGCCCAGGCGGCCAGCCAGCCCGCCCCAGGTTGAAAGCCGCCCCGCATAGCGCCGCCAAATCCCCTTCCCGGTTGCGCACTCCCCCCGCCGCGCGCCCACCCGCCGGCGCGCTTTCCCGCTACGCTATACTCGGAAGGGAAGGCCCTTCTCCATGGCCCGTAAACTCCGCTCTTTGCTGGCCTTACCGCTGATCGTCGCAGGCTGTGCCCTGTTCGGGGGGTACTACGGACCGCGCGTCGAGGCGGTGGCCGCCGCCGCCGCGGTGGACACGGACGCGCCCCCGCCGGAACCGGATATCCGGACATTCGTCAGGGCCTACGCCCTGGTCGCCCGCAACTCCGCCGACTCCGTCAGCCCCGCCAAGGCCATCTATCGAGGCGCCATTCCGGGCATGCTGCAAACCCTCGATCCGCATTCCAGCTTCTACGACCAGAAGGAGTACAGGATGCTCCTCGACGATCAGCGCGGGCGGTATTCGGGCGTCGGCATGGCGGTGGAGCCGCGCGGCGATAAGACCGTGGTGGTGGCCCCGTTTCCGGGCTCGCCGGCCTACCGCGTGGGGCTCCGTCCCAGAGACGTCATTCAGTCCGTGGACGGCCGCTCCACCGAGGGCCTGGCCTCCTCCGAGGTGGCCGACATGCTGAAGGGCGCCCGCGGCACCGTCGTGACTATCGTGGTCGCGCGCGAAGGGACGCCGGATTCCCTGAGCTTCACCGTCGTCCGCGAAGACATCAGCCGCAAGACCGTCTCGGACGCCTTCTGGCTGAAGCCCGGCATCGCCTACCTCAAAATCCTGAGCTTCGGCGAGAATACCAGCCGCGAACTGGACGACAATCTCAACCGCCTGAACGAGAACGGCCTGCAAGGGTTGGTGCTGGATCTGCGCGGCAACCCGGGCGGCCTTCTGAACGAAGCCGTGGACGTGGCCGGCCGCTTCCTGCGCAAAGGCCAGACGGTGGTCTCCCACCGCGGGCGGATGTCGGCCGAGCGGACCCTCACGGCCCGCAACGGCAATCGCGGGCGCAGTTATCCGATTGTGGCGCTGGTCAACCGCAATTCCGCCTCCGCCGCCGAGATCGTGGCCGGCGCGTTGCAGGATCACGACCGCGCCTGGATTCTGGGCGAAACCACCTTCGGCAAGGGATTGGTGCAGACCGTCATCGCCTTGCGGGACTCCACCGGCCTGGCCCTCACCACCGCGCACTTCTACACCCCCAGCGGACGCCTGATCCAGCGCAACTACTCCGGCAAGACCCTCTACGATTACTACTACCGCCAGGACGGCAACCCCCGCGACTTGAACGACGTGAAGATGACCGACAGCGGCCGCATCGTCTACGGCGGCGGCGGCATCACCCCCGACGAGGATTACGCCGCCCCGCGGCCGGACGCCCTGGAGGCCCAACTGTTCCGCACCGGCCTGTTCGATTTCACCCGCGGCTACTTCGCCGGACATCCCCCGCCCACGCTTCCACCGGGCTGGATGCCGGACGACGCCGTCCTCCGGCAACTGCACGACTTCCTGGTGCGCCGCCAGTACCGCTTCCAGGAGTCCCGGTTCCAGGAAGATCGCCCGTGGATCGCCCGCTACCTGGCCCGCGAAATGTATATTTACGCTTTCAACGTGGACCAAAGCGACCGCGTGTTCGCCATGACCGATCCGGAAGTCCAGCGGGCCGTGGATGCCATGCCGCGAGCCGCCTCCCTGGTGGAGGCCGCCCGCAAAACCACCCTGCAGCGGATGCGCGGGCAATAGCAGCCAGGGCCGCCCGCGCCGGTGCTTGACCGTTGTGAGCCACCGATGAACACCGATGCACACGGACAAGCAGTTTCTTTTCAATCCGTACTACTATCCATATAATTCTCCGCGCCCCGCGACGGTTTTATGTGGGGCAGGTTTTCAACCTGCGGCCGATTGTCAATCGGCCCGGCGAGCGAAGCTCGCCCAGTGGATCGAGCACCCCCACCTGCCCTGGTTGCGGTTTGCCGCCATGTGTTCATCGGTGTTTATCGCTGGCCAATCGCGATCCTTGGCAGCCCGCGCCCCCCGCCCGCTTGCCGGGCGACCGTTTCACGGCTTCTCGCGCTCGCGGCTCCCGCTGGGATGCCGCGTGTTTGCAGTTGGTCACGGAGCGGCCGGTGGAAACCGGCTTCCCCCAGTTCGGGTTAAGCTCTTTCGGCCCCACCGGGCGCCCTACGTGTACAGCCCCATGCGCTGCTTGGCGATGCGGACGGTGGCATCCGCGATGGGGGCCACCCGTTCGGCGCCCTCGCGCAGCACGCCGGCCAGGTAGCCCGGCTCGCTCACGATGCGGCGGTAGCGCTCCTGGAACGGCTCCAGGTGCGCCACCGTCATCTCGGCCACCTGCTTCTTCAGGTCGCCGTAGCGCATCCCGTTGAAGCGGGCCTTGATGGCGTCGTCCGAATCCCCCGAAAACGCCTGGTAGATGGAAAGCAGATTCAAGACGCCGGGCCCCGCGGTCTCCACATCCACGGCCGGCTTCGAGTCGGTGGTGGCCCGCATGATGGTCTTGCGGATCCTGGCGGGCGGATCCAGCAGCGCCACGGCGTGGTTGGCGCCGGAGGCGGATTTGCTCATCTTCTGCGTGGGGTCGTCCAGGCCCATGATGCGCGCGCCCACCGTGGGCAGGCTGGTATCGGGCACCACGAAGGTGTCGCCGTAGAGCGAGTTGAAGCGCTGCGCCACGTCGCGGGTCAGCTCCAGGTGCTGCGCCTGGTCCTCGCCCACCGGAACGATGCCGGCCTGGTAGAGCAGGATGTCGGCCGCCATCAGCACCGGGTATTGCAGGATGCCGTCGCTCACGGACTCCTGCTTGGCCGCCTTGGCCTTGAACTGCGTCATGCGCTCCAGCCAGCCGAGGGGCGTGACGCAGGTCAGCATCCAGGCCAGCTCGGCGTGGGCCGGCACCGCGGATTGCACCATGATCGAGCAGATCTTGGGGTCGATTCCAGCCGCCAGGTAACTCGCGGCGGTCTCCGAGATCTTGGCGCGCAACCCGGCCGGGTCCTGGTAGAGTGTGACCGCGTGCAGATCGACGATACAAAAGATACACTCGTAGTCGGACTGGATGCGCACCCAGTTCTTGAGGGCCCCCAGATAATTTCCGATATGAAGGTTTCCGGTCGGCTGCATGCCGGAGAAGACTCGTGTTCTCATGGTAGGTAAGCGGGAGTACATCTTATCGTAAGCAATTTTGAAGTCCTGGTGGAAAAACTGGTCTACGGCGGCGACGGACTCGCCCGCCTGGAGGGCCGCGTGGTGTTCGCTCCGTTCGTGCTCCCGGGCGAACGCGTCCGCGCCGCGCCGGACCGCCAGAAGCCCGGTCTGGTGCAGGCGCGCACGCTCGAGGTGCTGCATCCCTCGGCCCAGCGCGTGGCGCCGCGCTGCCCGGTTTTCGGCCGTTGCGGCGGCTGCCACTACCAGCACGCGCCCCACGAATTCCAGTTGGCGGCCAAGCGCGCCATCCTGGTCGAGGAGTTGCGGCGCTTGGGCGGAATCTCGGCGCCGGAGGAAATCGCGGCGATCTCCGGCGAACCCTGGGGCTATCGCAACCGCGTCCAGCTTCACATCGAGGACCGGCAGATGGGCTACTGGGAGCCGCGTTCGCACAAGCTCTGCCCCACTTCCGCCTGCCCCATCGCCTCGCCCAAGGCCGGGCAGGCCATCGCCGCCCTCGCCGCCATGCTTCACGATCCGCGCTGGCCGCGCTTCGTGCAGTCGCTCGAAGTCTTCACCGACGAAACCCAGGTGCAGTTGAACGTCCACGACACCGATCGGCCGGTGGCGCGCCGCTTCTTCGACTGGTGCGGCGAAAACATCCCCGGAATGGTCCAGGGCGCGCTGGATTACGGCGGCGAGTTCCGCGTCAGCAGCAACTCCTTCTTCCAGGTGAACCGGTTCCTGATCGGCCGCCTGGCGGAGACCGCCCTCGAGGGCGCCGAGGGCGATTCGGCGCTGGATCTGTACGCCGGGGTGGGCCTGTTCACCGTGCCCCTGGCGCGGCGCTTCCGCCAGGTGACGGCCGTCGAATCCGGCGGCGGCGCTTCCCGCGACCTGCGGTTCAACCTGGACCGCGCGGGCCTGGCGCAGGTGCGCAGCGACTCCTCCACGGTGGAAGCGTTTCTCGAAAAACTGAAGCGCGCGCCGGATTTCGTGCTGGTGGACCCGCCGCGCGCCGGCCTTGGCAAGGCGGTGGCCGGGCGGCTGACGGAATTGCGGCCGCGCCTGCTGACCATCGTGGCGTGCGATCCGGCGACCCTGGCGCGCGACCTGGCCGCCCTCGTGGCGGGCGGCTACAAGATCCGCAGGATCGCGCTGGTGGACCTGTTCCCGCAGACGTACCATCTGGAGACGGTGGTGAGCCTGTCGCTGGGCTGAGCCGCCCGCCCCCGGCGCCGCCCGCTCCCCGCGCCGCCCTCTCCGCGCGCCGCCCGCTCCCATCGCCGCCCGCCCCCGGCTTCCGGCCGGGGCGCGCGTCACCGTACAATTGTTCCAGGAGCCGGCTTGGAGAACCAGGAAATCGCGCGCATCCTGCACGAAACCGCCGATCTGATGGAGATCGCCTCGGAGGACCCGTTCCGCATCCGCAGCTATCGCAACGGCGCGGCCGCCGTCGAGGGATATCCCGAGCGCATCGTGGATATCCTGCGCGACCCCGCCAGCCAGGTCACCGCCATCCCCGGTATCGGCAAAGGGCTGGCGCGCGCCCTGGGGGAAATCGTCGAGCGCGGAAGCTGCGAGCGCCGCGACCTGCTGCTCCGGACCTTCCCGCCCACCGCCCTCGAGTTTCTGAAGATCCAGGGACTCGGCCCCAAGAGCATCGCCCTCATCCTCCAGCACTACCGCGTCAGCACCATCGACGAGCTCGAGCGTTTGTGCCTGGAACAGAAACTGCGCGTGCTGCCGCGCATGGGCGCCAAGCTCGAGGAGAAGGTGCTGCGCGGCATCGCCCAGTACCGCATGCACAGCGGCCGGTACCTGCTCAGTTTCGCCGATGCCGTGGCCGCCGAACTCACCGCGGCGCTGCGCGAAACGCCGGGGGTCGAGACCATCACGCCCGCCGGCAGCCTGCGCCGCGGCCGCGAAACCGTGGGCGACCTGGATCTGCTGGTCACCGGACCGGCCCCGGAAGCCGCGCTCGGCCGCTTCGTCGCCTGGCCCGGCGTCACCGAGGTGCTGGGGCACGGCGAAAACAAGGCCAGCGCCAAGGTCCGCGACGGCCTCCAGGTGGACGTGCGCGCGCTTCCGCCCGCCAGCTTCGGCGCCGCCCTGCAGTACTTCACCGGCAGCAAGGAACACAACGTGGCCATCCGCACGCGCGCCGTGCGCATGGGCCTCAAGCTCAGCGAGTACGGCCTCTTCCGCTCGGCGGACGATGTCAAGGTGGCGGGCGAAACCGAGGCCGGCGTTTACCAGGCGCTCGGCCTGCCCTGGATACCGCCCGAGTTGCGCGAGAATTCGGGCGAGGTGGAAGCCGCCGCCGAGGGCCGCCTGCCCCGCCTGGTCGAGGAGCGCGACATCCGCGGCGACCTCCACATGCACACCACCGAGACCGACGGCCGCGCCTCCCTCGAGGAGATGGCCGAGGCCGCCCTGGCCCGCGGCTACCAGTACATCGCCATCACCGACCACTCGAAGGCGCTGGCCATGGCCAACGGCCTGGACGAAAAGCGCGTGGTGGCCTTCGCCCGGCAGGTGCGCCGGCTCAACCGCGACGGCCTCGGTATCCGCGTTTTCTCCGGCATCGAGTGCGACATCCTGCGCGACGGGTCCATGGACCTGGCCGAGGACGCCCTGGCGGAACTGGACTTGGTGATCGGCAGCGTCCACAGCCATATGAACATGGAAGCCGCGGAGATGACGGATCGCCTGCTGCGCGCGCTCGCTTGTCCGCACCTGCGCGTTCTGGGGCATCCCACCGGCCGCATCCTGCTGCATCGCGAGCCCTTTTCCTTCGATTTCGACCGCGTGGTGGCGGAGGCCGTGCGCCGCGGCGTGCGCCTCGAGATCAACGCCAGCCCCGAGCGCTTGGACCTGAACGCCGTCCTGGCCCGCGCCGCCAGGGCCAAAGGCGCGCGCTTCACCGTCTCGACCGACGCCCACCATCCCCGCCAGCTCGCGCAGATGCGCTACGGCGTTCTGACCGCGCGCCGCGCCTGGCTGCGTGCCGGGGACATTCTGAATACGCTGCCGCTGGAGGGCTTCGAAGCCGCTCTGCGCGCAAGGACATCATGAAAACCGTTTCTTCCCGCGAAGTTTACAAATGCAGCCTGTTCCGCGTGACCGAGGATACTGCCGTCGATCCCCGGACCGGCTTCACCATCCAGCGCTCGGTGGTTCGTCACGGCGGTTCGGCCGTGATGCTGGCCGAGGATGACCGGCGGCGCATCCTGCTGGTGCGGCAGTACCGTCTGCCGGCCGGCAAATCCATGTGGGAATTGCCCGCCGGCCGCCTCGATCCCGGCGAAACTCCCCTGGCCGCGGCCCGGCGCGAGTTGAAGGAAGAGACCGGCTACCGCGCCCGGAAGTGGACCCGCCTGGCGTCGTTCTTCGCGAGCCCCGGCTACGTCGGCGAGCGCATGACCATCTTCCTGGCCCAGGGCCTGACCGCCGGCGACGCCACCCCCATGGACGACGAGCGCATCCAAACCCGCTGGTTCACCCGCCGCGAGATCGCCCGGATGATCCGCACCCGCAAGATCGAGGACGCCAAGACCATCGTCGGGTTCATGATGCGGAGGTGAGCCGCGCGCTCCGCCCGCGGAAAGCGGCCAGCCAGGCTGTTTTCGCCCTCGTCGCTGTGATGGCCTGGAGCGGTCTTAGGGCGGTCGCATGACGGCCCCCACTTCCGATCCAGCGCGCTGCCGTGGCGTGCGCTAAACTCAAACAGGTCATGACCGCTCTCGCCGAGGCCCAGGTCAAGACAGAGGACTCCACCGGCCGCCTGAACCGCGCCATGGCCGACCTCGCCCGTAGCCAGCGCGACCTGCTGCGCCAGCGGCAGGCCTGCTGAACACCATCCGGCCCCAGTAGGGCTACCAAACGAAACCGCCCGCCAGCAACCGCAGCACCGTGGCGACTGGGATTGGCTGGCGGCGCACACACGGGACGCCACGCGTCTGTGCAGGATCGACCGTGATGCGTTGGAATTGAGTGGGATTCCATGGCAGGATTGTTCGGCACGAATCCACCCGGCCAAGGGAAGTAGCGATACGGGGACCAGCGTCGCTGGTTTCGCCGTCGCCCCAAGACCCGCTCACGGCCGCTGCTGCCGGTGATCGCGCAACTCGACCTCCCCGTTCGTCGTAAAATCAAAGCACGAGGAACGGCATGAACGTGAACCTGTCCCCAGAGATCGAAAACCGGGTGAAGGGTGAGTTGGCTGCCGGCAAGTACAGGGATGAGACCCAGTTCGTCGAAACCGCGGTTCAGTACTTCCTCGATCAACGCCAGCGCGGTCAACAGCGGCTTCAAGCCCTTCGCAGAGTCGGGCAGGCCGTCGATGATGCGGGCCTATATGACCGCGTGCTCGTCCCCAGCCAGGAATGAGCGCCGGTCCACTGGTCGTTCTTGACGCTTGCGTTCTTGCCAACTTCTCTCTTTGCGACACGCTGCTCCGGCTTGCGGAGGCTCCTCCGCTGTACGAGCCGAGGTGGTCGGCCGGGATCATGGCGGAAACCGTCAGTACGCTGGAATCCAGGCTGGGATGGCCCGCCACTTCCGGAGGGAGCATCTCGATCCATGGGGAGTCCTCGCCCTGCACCCGGAGTCATTTCTCGGCACTCTCCACCATCAGGAGCCCGCTATCGTCATGATAAAACTGCGAGAACAGGCGGCCGACCGGAATCGCAGCCTCCCGGAGCTGTTGAGCATTCTTGCCAGGACGGTTCCCCGGTTCGTGGAGCTGATTCCTTCTACCCGGACGTAGCCGAGGAAAATCCCATTCACACCGATTCCGCACATTTTTTTCACTCATTCGAAAGCAGTTAGCCGAATTCGCCTCTGGAATCCGGGGGACGCGGGAGTACGATTTGGTTGTGGAGCACTTGAATCGGACCGATCGTGCGTGCGCCCTGACGGCGGCGGCGGCACACGACCTAAACAATGAGCTGACTGTCATTCTCAGCGGCGTTTGCGGCACCCTCGCGGATCTGGGGCCCGACCATCCCTCGCGCCAGCTTCTCCTGCAGGCGCGCGCCGCCGCGCAGCGCTGCGCCTGGAAGGCTTCCGGCCTGCTGAACTTCAGCGCCAGGCGGGGAATCATGCCGGTGCGCGACTCGCTCGAACGCCTGATGGCGGACTGAGGGCTGCCGCTCGGCTACCATGGGATTGGTGCGTGTCCTCGGTATCGAATCCTCCTGCGACGAGACCGCGGCGTCCGTCGTATCGGACGCTCGGCGGGTGCTCAGCTCGGTGGTGGCGTCGCAGATGGCCACCCACGGCAAGTACGGCGGCGTGGTCCCGGAGTTGGCGTCGCGCGAGCACCTGCGCGCCATCGTGCCGGTGGTGCGGCACGCGCTGGCGGAATCCGGAACGCGCCTCGCGGACCTGGCCGCCATCGCCGCCACGGTGGGGCCGGGCCTGGTGGGCTCGCTGCTGGTGGGGCTGACGTACGCCAAGTCCTTGAGCTTCGCCAGCGGAGTGCCGCTGATCGCGGTGAACCACGTCGAGGGGCACATCCACGCGGTGGTCCTGGAGGCGTCGCGCGACGGACTGCCGGTGGAGTATCCGGCCCTGGCGCTGGTGGTGAGCGGCGGCCATACGCACCTCTTCGAAGTGCGCGCGGAGTTCCTGTACCGGCTGCTGGGCAAGACCCGCGACGACGCGGCCGGCGAGGCGTTCGACAAGGTCGGCAAGCTGCTGGGGTACGGCTATCCGGGCGGGCCAATGATCGACCGGCTGGCGCCGTACGGCGATCCCCACGCGGTTCGCTTCACGTTCGCCAGGATGAAGGGCAACGCGCTGGACTTCAGTTTCAGCGGGCTGAAGACGGCGGTGCTGCGCTGGGTGGAGTCGCACGGCTGCGAGGCGGAGATCGCCGCGCGCCGCGCGTTGCTGCGCGCGCATCCGCAGCCGGCGCTGGACGAGTGGCTGCGTGCGACTCCGCCGGCCACGCTCGGTCTGCTGGCGTCCTTCCAGCACGCGGTGATCGACGAGTTGCTGAAGCGCGCGGCGGCGGCGGCCGAAGGGATAGGCGCGCAGTGCCTGATCGTATCCGGCGGAGTGGCCTGCAACGCGGGCCTGCGCGCGGCAGCGGGCGCCGCCCGATTGCCCTACCCGGTGTACTTCCCCTCGCCCGGCCTCTCCACCGATAACGCCGCCATGATCGCCGCCGCCGCCTTCCCCAAACTCGAGCGCGGCGAGTTTGCCGGCCTGGACATCGCCGCGCAGGCCAATCTTGCCCTGGCATAACTTGCGCGGGCGGCCGATCATCGCATGCTTACGGCGCCGACCCAATCGATCTTTGGGGCTCCGGGAAACCTGGCGTCAGAGCAGGCGGCATTTCACGAAGCCGCGGGCGCCTGCAACCGGGAATCCGGCATGGCGCTGGGCAGGCTGTACGTGCCGCTGACGGTATCCCGAAAACTGCGGGCGCAAGGGAAGATCGACGATAACATCCGCGCTTGCAGTTACTATCCGCTGGAGCTGGTTTCCGCCGGCCGGATCCCGACGCAAACTCCCGGCGTGGAGCAACTGGTGGAGGCGCCGGGGCTCTCGCCGGGATGGCCGCCTCGCGCCAACGCCGGACCGGCCACCGGCGTTTGCTAGGCGGCGGCGGGCGGGTGGGCGCCTGGCGGGATGGGCGCCAGCAGATCTTCCTTGCGCTTGATCAGCGTGGACGTGTCGTAGCTGGCCACTTCGAAACCGTGGCCGTGAATGATGGCGTCGGTGGGGCAGGCCTCCACGCAATAGCCGCAGAAGATGCAGCGGGAGTAATCGATGTTGTAAACCTTGGCGTAGCGCTCGCCGCCGGAGATGCGCTCCCGATCAGTGTTCTCCGCCGCCTCGATGTAAATGCAATTGGCCGGACAGGCGGCGGCGCACAGAAAGCAGGCCACGCACTTCTCCATCCCGTTGGCGTCGCGTTCGAGAACGTGGACGCCGCGGAATCGCTCCTCGAAGCGGGGCGGGGAGTCGGGGTACGGGTCCGTCACGATGGGCGACAGCATCTCCCGGAAGGTGACTCCCATGCCCTTGGCGATGGCGGCCGCGGTACCCAGGATGTCGATCTTATCGGCCATGGAGGTTGTCTCTATTCTATCGTGGGTGCGGCGGCGGGGCGGACGGCGCAGGCGGGTTGCAAACCCGCCGCAGGTTGAAAACCTGCCCCACACGGGCTCCTACAAATTTTTCATAAGTTGCTGGGCGGCAATCAGCAGGGGGTCCCAGACGGGCGCAAACGGCGGCGAGTAGGCCAGGTCGAGTTGTTCGAATTCGTCCACTCGCATGCGGTTGGCGAGCGCCGCGGCGATCGCGTTAATGCGGCCGGCGGCGCCCTCTTCGCCGATCACCGAGCCGCCCACGAGCCGGCGCGACGCGCGGTCGGCCACCAGCTCGACGGTGGTCTTCGCGCCCGGGAAGTATGGCGGGCGCGGGTCGGCCCGGATGCGAGCGGAGACGGGCGTGAAGCCCTCGGCGCGCGCCTGTTCGACGGAGAAGCCGGTGGTGGCGAAGCCCATTCCGAAAATGGACACGATGGAGGTTCCCACGATGCCCGCGAAGCGTTCCCGGCCGCCGGCGGCGTTGGCGCCGGCCACGCGGCCGCACTTGTTGGCCGTGGTGCCGAGCGGAATGTAAGCCGGCCGGCCGGTCACCAGGTGGGTGACTTCGGCGCAATCGCCGGCCGCGTAGACGCCGCGCAGGTTGGTCTCCATGCGGTCGTCGGTGCGGATGGCGCCCGAGCGGCCGAGGTGGATTCCCGCCTCGGCGGCCACTTCCACGTTGGGACGGAAGCCCGCGGCGATCGCCACCATGTCGCAGGGGACGCCATCGACGCCGCCCGAATCGATAACGCCCGCCGCGGTTTCGCAGCGCACCTCCACGCCGTGCGTCTCAAGCTGCCGGCGCACGTCCGCGGTGAAGGCATCGTCGCCGCGCAGTAGAAGATGCCGGGAGCGCTCCAGCAGGGTCACGCCCAGGCCGTTCCGGCGCAGCGCGTCGGCAACCTCCACTCCGATGTAGCCGCCGCCCACCACCACCGCGTTTCGGGGCCGCCGCTCGATGAGAAACGCGCGCATCCGTTCGGCGTCGTCCAGCGTGTGCAGGGTGAAGACATGGGGCAAACGGGCGCCCTGAATTCCGGAAGTGTCGCAGCGCGCCCCGGTGGCGATCACCAGCTTGTCGTAGGCCACCCGCGCTCCCGATTCCAGCGTCACTTCGCGCCGCGGGTGGGAGATGGCGGTGACGCGCGCGCCGGTGCGCACGTCGATGTTGCGCTCCTTGCGAAAGTACTCGGGGGTGTAGACGACCAGGTCGCGCGCCTCGCGGACGCGCCCTTCCACGAAATAGGGGAGCCCGCACGCCCCGTAGGAAATGGCGGGGCCCCCCTCGAGGACGACGATTTCCAAGCGGGGATCGATCCGCCGCGCGCGCGCGGCCGCGCTCAAGCCCGCGGCGACGCCTCCGATGACGACCAGCGGCATCGGCGGCTATTCCTCGTTCTTCAATTCCTGCACAAAGCTCAGGATATCGAAGGTTTCGATCTTGCGGCCGGGGTAGAAGCTGTTGACCGCGTCCTGCTCGTCGGTGAAGATCTCGAAAATGGTGGCCAGCTTGGTCATGACCAGCAGTTCGATGTTCCGCCGGCTGAGGTTGACCAGCTTGACGTTGCCCTGGACCTTGCGCAAACCGGTGGCGCACATGACCAGCGCGCCCAGGCCGGTGCTGTCGATGTAGTCGACATCCTTGAGGTTGAAGACCAGGTTGGGCGTGCCGGCCGCGGCCAACGCGGCGATTCGCTCCCGCAGGGCGCCGGCTTCGGGGCCCACCGTGATCCGTCCTTTCAGATCCAGAATGGAGATGCCGTCGCGTTCCCGCTGTTGGATATCCAGAGCCATGGGTTTCGGGTGTCAGGCCGGCGCCTTCCCGCCCGGCGACGCCTGGACATGCCGCGATTATGACACAGCCCGTCCCGGCGCCGCCACAGCGGGAAGGCCGGAACGGTACACTAGTCCGAGGGGCGGACATCGCCAGGAGAGTTCCACCCGGGTGGAGGTAGCGGAGTAAGTGCCGTCGCGTTTCGGTTGGGAGAGAGTCTCGGGATCGTTGTGGACCTGCGACGCCGGCTACGTCGAAAAGAAATACAAGGAGGACGTGTGGACCGCCAACGTCTACCGCAACGTGCGCACGGGGATGAGCTGGACCGAGAGCAAGAAGGGATTCGACACCGCGCAGGCCGCCATCGCCTGGGTGGAGAACCACGCGGAGACGTAGCCAGCCGCGGGCCCGGCTCCGATCGGGCGGCTTAGCCGGCGCTACAGCGAGTCACCCTTCCAGACGTGTTTGGCGTCGGGGTAGTACGCCACGCCGCCCTGCACGGTCGCGACCAGCCAGCCGCCGGGCACCCTGGCCCGCGACAGGCCTTCCACGTTGGAGGATAGAGCCTCGAATCGCAGTTTGACCGCCTCCGGCTCGGGCTCCGGCTCGGGCGCAGCCACGCCGGCCGGGGCGGCGGACTTCTCCTCTTTCGCCCCACCGCCCGCCACTGACGACTGAAAGACCTCGCGCGGGCAGGTATAGGGCTCGGTCAGGTACCAGAACACCATCATGTCGCGGTCGAGCCGCGCGTTCTCGATGATGGCGCCGAAGGGAATGGTGATCTCGGGCTCGGACAGGGGAGTCAGCGTGCGGTGGTGCAGCTTCTTGGCGAACATCGACTTGTTCAAGGTTTGTTTGGGCAATGGGAAGTCTCCGAAGCTCCTGTATACACGGTTGTGGGGAGAATAGCAACCGGGGTCCGAAAGGAACCGGGACGCGGCGGCATTCATCGGTGACGCCACGGCGCCCGGCGGGAACAATCGGGCGGGCGCCGGAGTCAGAGAAGCAGGAACGAATCATGAACGCTCGCCAAGATTCCGGTAATTCGCGCATGTGGTGGTTCTCCCTGGCCGCCCTTGCCGCGGGGCCGCGCGCGCACGTTCGCGTCGCGGGCGTGCGGGTATACCGATCCCGGTGGCGCGGCCGGTGCTGTTGGAGGTGGCCAGGAGGCGGCCCGCCGGGGAAAAGGGGTCCGTCCCGGAATGACCGGTCCGGACGCGGGAACCCGCTCCTGGCCCGGAGCGCGCCTCCGGATGCGGCAACGGCCAAGGTCCCGGCGACTGGGTTTCCGCCGGTTCTACATTCCCGGTCCGGCGCTCAGAATCCGCAACTCTTTCTTGAACAGCGGGTTTCCCGGGTACCGCGAAGACAGATCCACCAGCAGTTTGCGCGCCTCGGCCGGCTGCTTCTCCCGCAGGCGGATGATGCCCAGCAGGATCTGCGCGAATGCCTTCATATAGTGGCCTTGCCGCGACACCAGGTCGAGGCTCCGCACGCCCTTGGCCTTGTCGCCCTCCACGTTGTCGAAATGCACGAACCAGCGGATGAAGAACGGCAGGCTGCCCACCATGTACTCGGAAAGCCCCGCCGTCAGGTAGGCGTCGATGAACGTCGGGTCGAGCCGCAGCAGCCGCTGCGCGTAGGCGTTGGAGCGCTCCGCGGGGGTGAGGCTGCGAAACTGGTGTTTCTCGACGAACGCCATGTAGTCCATCGTCACGCCCTGCGCGATGACCATCGCCAGCAGCGCTCCGCGGTCGTCGGGATCGCGCCTCAGCGCCGCGTTGGCGCGCGACTGCGCGTCGTCCAGCGCCTTCATCAATTGCGCGCGGACGGCCGGGTCCGCCTTCAGCGGAGGCCCCTTCCGGGCGATCCGTTTGTCGTCGATTAGAAACTCGCTTTCCAGAATCCCCAACCGGTCGAGTTCGAAGAACAGGTAGCCCGCGGCCCGCACCGAGTAGGGCATGGCCTCCTCGGGATGCAGCGCGACGTAGCGGTCCAATTCCAGGTGGGTCGCCGGAAAGTCGAAGTTGTACAGGTCCTGAAACGCCTCGTCCAGCGAGGGCGCCGGGGACGCGGCGAAAACCGGCGCGCACAGCGCCACCGCCAATCCAAGAAACGGCTTCATGCCGGCCGCCGCCTCTCGGCCACGATGGTGATCTGCACGTCGAGGGCGTGGCGCACCACCTGCTGAACGACGGTTTCCTGGAACGGCTTCCACCAGGGCAGCGGCGTGGAGCGGCCCATGAAGATCTGGGTGACCCGCTCCCTGTGGGCGAACTCCGCGATGGCGTCCGGGACGCTTTCGCCTTCCACGATGCGCGCGTCGATGCGCAGGTTGCGCGCGAAACTCATGTGCCGCTCCACGTCCTCGCGGCCCTCTCCGTTCCGGGCCACGTGAATCGCCAGGCAATCCGCTTGCGTGTAATCGGCCACCCGCTTCCCCCGGCGGATCAGCATGGCCGACGACGGGCTTCCCGTGAGACAAATCAAAATGCGCTCCTTGCGGGGGGCCGGTTCCGTTCCGGACGGCGAACTCTCTCCCGCCTCCGGCGCCCTGGCGGCCTCCCTGGACGCCGCCTGCGGCGCCGCCGCCAGTTTCTCCTCCACCTCGTGCGCGGTGTGCCGCATGGCCATTTCGCGCAGCGCCGTCAGGTTGGTTTCGACGAAGAAATTCTCCATCGCCCGCCTGGCCTTCTCGGTCCCGTACACCACCCCGCGCTCGAGCCGGTTGCGCAGCGCGTCCGGCGTCAGGTCCACGAACACCACTTCGTCGGCCTCGTCCACCACCCAGTCGGGCACCGTCTCGCGCACTCTCACTCCGGTGACGTGCCACACCTGGTCGTTCAAACTCTCGAGGTGCTGGACGTTCATGGTGGTGATGACGTCGATTCCCGCCGCCAGCAGCGCGCGCACGTCCTCCCACCGCTTCACCCGCTCGCTCCCCGGGACGTTGGTGTGCGCGAACTCGTCCACCAGCGCCACCGCCGGCTTGCGCCGCAGGATGGCCTCGGTATCCATCTCCTGGAACTGCGACCCCCCGTAGGCCAGCGTCCGCCGCGGAATGGACTCCAGACCCTCGGCCTTGGCGATGGTGTCCTGCCGTCCGTGCGGCTCGAAATACCCAATGACGACATCGACGCCCTGCTGCCGCAGCGACTGGGCATCCTCCAGCGCCCGGTACGTCTTGCCCACACCGGCGGCGTAGCCCAGGTAGATCTTCAGCCGTCCGCGCCGCGCCCCGGTCATCTGGCCTCCGGGTGCGGAAAGAGCCGGACGTCGAAATCCTCCGCCGCGTCGATCAGCCGCTCGGTCGTGTTGCGCGTCAGCCGGAGGGCCCGCCCCCGGTTGGAGTGGCCCAGGAACAATTGCGTGATGCGCTGCTCGCGCGCGAAGTTGAGAACCGTGTCCACGAAGTCGTCTCCCTCGAGACAGTGAACCTCGGCTTCCATCTCGCGCGCCAGGGCCAGGTGCGCATCCAGGTTGCGCCGGTCTTCGGCCGACAGCTCGGGCGGGTCCATGTACGCCACCAGCAAGGCGCCGTGGAAGCGAAGCTTGTTCCGCAGCCCGCTTTTCAGCATGTCGCGGGCGTTGCTGCGCGGGGTCAGGCACACCAGGATGCGCTCCTGCGCGCCCCACCGCGCGGCAATTCCGTGCGCATCCAGATACTCCTGCAACTGCCGGTCCACCACGTCGGCCGCCAGCAGCAGCGCCAGCTCGCGCAACTCCCCCAGACGGCGCGAATCCGGCGCCACCCCGTCGGTCCGGTCGATCAGCGCTTCGGGCGGCGCATCCACCACCTCGATTTCCTCGGCTTCCAGCAGGAATGCCTGCGGGACGCTGTCGGACGGGCGCCGGCCGGCGATCCTCTCCACTTCGTCCTGTTTCTCGCGAATGTGCTGCACGTTCACCGCGGTGAGCACGCCGATGCCGCGGTTCAGCAGTTCTTCCACGTCCTGCCATCGCTCCGCGTTGCGGCTGCCGGGCGGATTGAAATGCGCCAGCCCGTCGATCACGCACACCCCCGGATTCCGGCGGAACAGCGCCGCCAGGTCGATCACGCGGTACTCCGTGCCTCCGTGCTTCTCGGTCACGGTGGGAATCACTTCCAGGCACGACAGGATCTCCTGAACGTCGGGCGTGATGGCGCCCTGCACGGCGCCCACCACCACGTCCTGCCCGCGCTGTTTCCGGCGCCGGCCTTCGTCGAACATGCGGTACGACTTCCCCACCCGCGACGCATATCCCAGGAACACCTTGAGCCGTCCGCGGCGCTCCCGGCGCTCGCCCGCCTGGACGCGGCGCAGCAACTCCTCGGGATTCGGGCGGCGGTCGGCGACACCTGTCACATCTTCAGGATAAACCAGTGGCAAGCCGGGAAAATGGCGTCCGACCCCATTTATTTTCGGTGTATAATCCAGGCAGGAGCGGGGATTTGTGAGTCACTTGGACGTTCCCGAAGTGCTCATTCTGCTGGGAATTCTCGGCGGCATCGCGTGGGCCATCTACAACTGGACCCACCCTCACCGCGAACGGCGTTAGCCCGGTCTGGCGGTCCCCAGCGAGCCTTCCAGCGCGATGCGCACCAACTGGCTGCGCGTTCGCACGCGGGTCTTCTGAAACAACTGTTGCAGAGTGGCCTTGATGGCGCTCTCCGACACCCCCAGTTGGGCGGCGATCTCCTTGTTGGTCAACCCCTCGAACAGCCCCCGCAGGACCTGCTGCTCGCGTTCCGTCAGCAGCTTGCCCGCCCGCGGCTCGTCCTGCTGCGGAACTCCTTCGGCCAGAAGTTGAATCACCTTCTGGTCCACCCACATCTCGCCGGCGGCCACCAGGCGGATGGCCTGCGCCAGGCTGGCCGGCGAGCTGTGCTTCAGAAAAATCCCCGATGCGCCCAGTTTCAACGCCACCGCCGATTCCGACGCCGACATGCCCGCCGTCACCATCAGCACCTTGCCCTGGTACCCGGCCCGCCGCGCGCTGGAGATGAACCGGTTGCCATGGTCGTCCCCCAGGTCGAAATCCATCAGCACCACGTCCACCGCCGTGCGCTGCAACAAATCCAGCGCCTCGGCCACGGTTCCGCAATCGCCCGCCATCCGGAAATCCGGCTCCGATGCCAGCAGCCGGCTCAGGCTCTCGCGGAAGAGCACGTGGTCGTCAACCAGTAGGAGTCTTATTGGCGTCATGTTTGCCCGCTCTCTCGAAGCCCGTCTCGCCCGCGCCGGCCAACTCCAGCTCGATGACGAACGAGCAGCCCGGCGCCGCCGGGTCGTGCCGCAGTTCCCCGTGGAAGGACCGCAAGAAGGCCCGCGACAGGTACAGGCCCAGGCCGGTGGATTCGGCGCCCTTCTGGAAGGGCTGGAACAGACCCGCGGGCGACGGAATTCCCGGCCCCGAATCCGTGACGCGAATGGCCGCCATGGTCCCGGTCGCGCGCGCCGAGATATCGATTCTCTTCGTCGCCGCCCCCGCCAGCGCCCGCTGGCTGTTCTTGGTCAGGTTCAGCAGCACCTGGAGCAGGCTGTGCGGGTCGGCCCACACCGCCGGCAGCCCGGCCGGAATGTCCCAGTGCGCCTCGATATCGGCCTCCTGGCAATACGGCTCCAGGACGATCCGCAGATCGTCGAGGGTCTCGGCCAGGTCGACTGCGCCCACGTGAGAACTCCTGGCGGTCTGCTTCAACTCCAGCGATGCGATCCGGTTCAGCGTCTCCACCAGCGCGCCTAACGCCTCGAAATCCCGGTTCTCCCGCAGCCCGCCGTTGCGCACCAGGTTTTCGTAGATCACGGCGATGGCGCCGCACACGTTGCGCACCTCGTGCGAAACCGCGCCCACCAGGATGCGCGATCCCGTCATGAGCTGCTCCAGGCTGGTCTCCTCCCGGTCGCGCAACTCATCGGCGGCGTCCACCACCAGCGCCGCCAGCCGCGGGCCCGCGGCCGTGCTATAAGTCGAGAAGAACACATTGGCCAGCAGCGCCTCGCCGTTCTCCCGCTCGCCGCGGCACTGCATCTCGGTGCGGAAGGTCTGCGCCGTCTGGTCGCGGAACGGCACCCGGCCCAGCGCCGGGATGTAGCGGCGGATGCTGCGTCCGGCGAGTTGGCCCGCGGGCACCCTGAGAAGCCGGTGCGCCGCCGGGTTGGCGCGCCCGATCAGGCAGTCGGCGGTCATGGTGAGAATCGCCAGCGGGCTGCTCTCGATCAGGAACTCCAGTTGTTCCTCGGCTTCCCGGCGCGCATCCACTTCCTTCTCGAGACGCCGCAGGTTCCGCTCCTCCCGCCGCCGGCTCAGCGAGGCTTCGTAAGCGAACATTCCCGTTCCGGCCAGCGACGTGAACACCAGCACGTCCTGCGGCAGCGAGAACCAGACGGTGAACGGAAGCGGCGAGAACACGTCCGCCAGCGCCATGCACACGAGCGCGGTCGCCACCACGTGCCAACGCCGCGCCACCGTGCCGACCAGCAGGATTGGGAACAGGTAGAGAAACCCGAACGCGATGGGTGGGTCCACCCGCCAGTCGATCAGTGCGATAATGCAAATGAGAATCCCCGCCAGGGCTACGCGAAGCGGCCCCTGCGGCGTGCGGAAGTTCATGCCCGCGTCCTGGTTACAAGGATAAGGAAAAACCGTGGCTTCTCCAAGTCCCACGCCCGAAAGATAGGCTTCGTGCTCCCGAAAGATAGGTGGCGGCGGACGAACGGCATCGTCGAGAATCGGGAGAGAGCGGATATGCCGGAGTGTGCGCACAGGTACGGAGGGAACGCGGAGCGACGCGGCGGGTTCGGCGGGGCATGGCTGGCCCTGGCGCTGGCGCCGGCGGTGTTCCTCGCCGGCTGCGGCGCACGGGGCGAATCGTCCGATCCCCAGGCCGAAGCCCCGCCGCCCGCGCAGGTGGAACAGGCCGCCGAAGCCGGCGTCGTCAAGGTGGCCCACCCCGAGCAGTTTCCCCTGGTGGCCGCCACCGCGCGCGATGCCGCGCCCGAGTTGAACGTCACCGGCACCGTCGCCGCCGACGTCTCGCGCACCGTGCCGGTGGTTTCGCTGGCCTCCGGGCGCGCCGTCGAGATCCACGCGCGCCTGGGCGACGAGGTTTCGAAAGGCCAGTTGCTGCTGCGCGTGCAGAGTTCCGACATCTCCTCGGCTTTCTCCGACTACCGTCACGCCATGGCGGATGCCTCGCTCGCCAAGGCCCAGCTCGACCGCGCGAAGCTGCTTTTCGACCATGGCGCCATCGCGCAGAAGGACCTCGAAATCGCCGCGGCTGCCGAGGCCAAGGCCCGCGTCGACGTGGAGACCGCCGAACAGCGGATCGCGGTTCTGGGCGCGGATATCGGCCATCCCACCGCCCTGGTGGACATTCTCGCGCCCATCTCCGGCGTCATCGTCGAGCAGAACGTCACCGCCGCCGCCGGCGTCAAGACCCTCGACAACTCCCCCAACCTCTTCACTATCGCCGACCTTTCGGAAGTCTGGATTCTGTGCGACGTCTATGAGAACGATCTCGCCAGTGTGCGCACCGGCGAATACGCCGACATCCGTCTGAACGCCTATCCCGACCGCGTGTTCCGCGGACGCGTCGATAACATCGGTCCCATCCTCGATCCCAACCTGCGCACCGCCAAAGTGCGGCTGCAGGTGCGCAACCCCGGGCTGATGCGCCTGGGGATGTTCGTCACCGCCACGTTTCACGGCGCGCAAGTCCGGAAGCGCGCCCTGGTGCCGGCCTCCGCCATTCTGCACCTGCACGACCGCGACTGGGTCTACGAGCCCGCCGGCGGCAACGCGTTCCGCCGCGTGGAGGTCTCCGGCGGCGCCATGGTCCCGCCCGACTTGCAGGAGGTTCTCGCGGGCGTGGCGCCGGGCGATCGCGTGGTGTCGAACGCCCTGGTGCTCCAGAACACGTCGGAACAATAGCCGATGCTCCACCGCCTCGTAGATTACGCTCTCAACAACCGCTTCCTGGTCACGGCCGCGGCCCTGCTGCTGCTGATCTGGGGCGCGGTTTCCTTCCACAGCCTGCCGGTGGAAGCCTATCCCGACGTCGCCAATAACTACGTCCAGGTGATCACCCAGTGGCCCGGACGCGCCGCCGAAGAGGTGGAACAGCAGGTCACCATCCCGCTCGAAATCGTCATGAACGGCATCCCGCATCTGGAGCACCTGCGGTCCACTTCGCTGTTCGGGCTCTCCAGCCTGATGATCGTTTTCGACGACGAATCCGCCAACGACTGGAACCGGCAGAAGGTGCTCGAACGCCTTTCGCAGGTCACCCTGCCCAGCGGCCTCCAGCCGCAGATCGGCTCCGATTACAGCCCCGTCGGGCAGATCTTTTGGTACACGCTCCGGAGCGCCAATCCGAGTTACGATCTGATGGAGCTGAAGTCGCTCGAGGACTGGACGCTCGAGAAGCAGTTCAAGTCCATCCCCGACGTCGTGGATGTGGTGAGTTTCGGCGGCGTCACGCGCGAATACCAGGTGCGCATCGATCCCGATAAGCTGGTCTCCTACGGTCTCAACATCGGCCAGGTGGAGCAGCAACTGGCCAACAACAACGTGAACGCCGGCGGCAGTTTCGTGGAAGCCGGCCTTCAGCAAGTCAACGTGCGCGCCGTGGGCCTGGCGCGCAACGTGCATGATATCGGGAACACCGTCGTCAAGACCGTGAACGGAACCCCCATTCGCGTGGGCAACATCGGCACGGTGGCGCAAGGGTCCAAAATCCGCCTGGGGCAGATCGGCAAGGCCATTCACCGCGACAATGGCAGGATCGTCGACGATGGCGACGTGGTGGAGGGCATCGTGCTCCTGCGCAAGGGCGCCGATTCCGATGCCGTGCTCGACGCCATTCACCGCAAGGTCGACGAGCTGAACCACGGCATCCTGCCGCCGGGCGTCACGGTGGTCCCGTTTCTGGACCGCAGCGTGCTGCTGCGCCTCACCACCCACACCGTTCTGCACAACCTCACCGAAGGCATTCTGCTGGTGGCGCTCATTCTCTTCCTGTTCCTGGGCAACGCCCGTGGCGCGCTGATCGTGGCCGTCACCATACCGTTTTCGCTGCTGTTCGCCGCGATCTGTCTCAAGCTCAACGGCATTCCCGCCAACCTGCTTTCGCTCGGCGCGCTGGATTTCGGCATGGTGGTGGAAGGCGCGGTGGTCATGGTGGAGAACATCGTGCGCTTCCTCGGCCGCCGCCACGAATCCGAGTCCGCGCTGGGCCCCATTCGCGGCGCGGCCCACGAAGTGCAGCGCCCGGTCTTCTACTCCATCGGCATCATCATCACCGCCTACCTGCCCATCTTCACCTTGCAGCGCGTGGAAGGCCGCCTCTTCAAGCCCATGGCGTGGACCGTGACCTTCGCGCTTCTCGGCTCGCTGCTGTTCTCCATGCTGATCGCCCCCGTGCTCTCGAGCTTTCTGTTTGGCCGCCACGTGCGCGAATGGCGCAACCCCGCGATGGAGCTTATCACCCGGGCCTACCGCTGGTCGCTCGCCCAGGCCATGCGTTTCCGCTGGGCCACCCTCGCCGTCGCCGCCGCGGCGCTGGGCGGCTCGGTCTACCTCGTCGAAAGCGGCGTGATCGGCTCCGAATTCCTGCCGCACCTGGACGAAGGCGCGATTTGGGCGCGCGCCACCCTGGCGCCCAGCATCGGTCCCACCGAGGGAACCCGCGTGATGGACCGGGCGCGCGTGACGTTCGCGTCGTTCCCCGAGGTCACCCAGGTAGTCAGCCAGGTTGGCCGCCCCGACGACGGCACCGACACCACCGGCTTCTTCAACACCGAGTACTTCGTCGATCTGAAACCCAAGCGCGAGTGGCGCCCGGTCTTCCACGAGGACAAGGAAGCCCTGGTGGCGGCCATGGACCGCGAAGTGGAGAAGATCCCAGGCACGCTCTGGAACTTCTCCCAGCCCATCGCCGACAACATGGAAGAAGCCGTCAGCGGCGTCAAGGGCCAGCTCGCCATCAAGATCTACGGCGACGATCTCAGGACCCTGGAAGCCAAGGGCGACGAGATCGTGAATGTCATGCGCACCGTTCGCGGCATCGCCGATCTGGGCCTGTTCCGCGTCATCGGCCAGCCCAACCTGGAATTCCACATCGACCGCGACCGCGCCGCGCGCTACGGCATCAACGTCGCCGACGTGCAGGACGCCATCGAAACGGCCGTCGGCGGCAAAGCCGTCAGCCAGGTTCTGCAAGGCGAGCAGCGCTACGACCTGGTGGTGCGCTACCAGGCTCCCTACCGCGACACTCGGCAGGCCATCGAGAACATCCGCCTGCTGGCGCCCACCGGCGAGCGCGTCTCGCTGGCGCAACTGTGCGCCGTCCAAGTCCTCGACGGCGCTTCGGAGATCTACCGCGAGGGTAACTCCCGCTATGTGGCCATTAAGTACAGCGTGCCCGTCCGCGACCTCGGCAGCACGGTGGAAGAGGCCATGCACAAGGTGGAGACACAGGTCAAGTTACCCGTGGGATACCATATCGACTGGGCCGGCGAGTACGAAAGCCAGCGGCGCTCCTCGAAGCGGCTGATGATCGTGCTGCCCATCACCATCCTGGTGATCTGCATGATCCTCTACACCATGTTCAAGTCGTTCAAATGGGTGGTCCTGATTCTAGCCAACGTGGCCATGGCGCCTATCGGCGGCCTGCTGGCGCTGCTCGTCACGCACACGCACATGAGCGTCTCCTCGGGTGTCGGCTTCCTGGCGCTGTTCGGCGTGGCCGTGCAGACGGGCGTCATCATGCTGGAGTACATCAACCAGCTCCGCGCGCGCGGCGAGCCGATTCTGAGCGCCGCCATGGACGGCTCGGTGCAGCGCTTGCGGCCCATCATGATGACCATGCTGGTGGCCAGCCTCGGGCTGCTTCCCGCGGCGCTGTCGCGCGGCATCGGCTCGGATTCGCAGCGCCCCTTCGCGATTGTGATCGTGGGCGGCCTGGTGGCCGCCCTGATCCTGGGCGTGTTCCTGTTGCCGACGCTATACGTGTGGGTGGCGCGGGACAGGGACCAGTTGCCGGTGGTGGAGGAGACGGCGGGGTAGGGGAGACTGCGGGTTGGGGCAGCTTCCCGGGGGCTTGCGGCGCAGCCGCGGCCTACCGCACCCACATGGCAATGACAGGGGAGCTCGCCGTGCCCACGGCCAGCATGACCGCAACCTGGCCCGAGGGCAGATTACCCGGCACCACGGCGTTCACCTGCAACACTCCCACCTGCCCCGGCGCCGCCCCCGAAAACGCGATGGACGCCATGGCGCCTCCGATGGTCAGCACCACGGGCTGCAGCGGATTGGCGTAAGGAGCCGCCGCGGGCAGGCCGGCGACGTTGCCGCCGTTCCGCAACCCTTCTCCGGTGGCATAGAGGACGGCCGTGGAACCCTGGGGCGCCGGGTTCGATGCGGTATTGGCGGAGCCGTCCTGGTTCAGAACCTGCGGAAACAGCCCGGGAGCGGCATCCGCCACCGGCACGGTCGCGGTGGCGGCCGTCTGGCCCAGATACCGCACGGCCACCTGGGTCGTGCCGTTGCCCGCGACGGTGTAGGGAACCTGCACGGTGACCTGGCTGTACTGGGTGTAGAATACCGGCGCCGCGACGCCGTCGAAGTCCACTTCGGTGCCGGCCACCAGGTTGGCCACCAGGCCCGCGGAATCGAACAGCCCGGCCACTCCGGATTGCGGACCCAGTCCCGTTCCGGCGATGGTGACCAGTTCCCCGGGAGCCACCGTGCCCGCCGCCATGGTGGCGGCGTTCAAAACCACGGCGGCCGGGGGCGGCGAGGGCTGCACGGGCGTGACGGGCGGCGAGGCGGGAAGCGGCGTCAGGCGGCGAATGCGGTTGTTCCCCGAGTCGGCCACATAGACGTCCCCGGAACCGTCCACCAGCAGCCCGGCGGGAGAGTCGAGCTGGGCGGGCAGGGCGGCTCCGCCATCGCCCGCGAAGCCGGCCGCGCTGGTCCCGGCGATATTGTGGATGATGCCGTCGGGGGTGACCATGCGGATGCGGTTGTTGCCGGTATCGGCGATGTAGACGTTGCCGCTGCCATCCACGGCCACGCCGCGTGGGGCGCTGAGGGCCGCCGAAGTGGCCGGGCCTTCGTCGCCGGCGCCGCCCTGCGCGCCGGTGCCCGCCACGGTCGAGACGATGCCCGCCGCGGTGACTTTCCGGATGCGGTGGTTCCCCGTATCGGCGACGTACAGATTCCCGGCCGCGTCCGCGGCGCAGGCGTCCGGCAGGTCGAGCTGCGCGGTGGGCGCGGGCCCCCCGTCGCCCAGGCTGCCCGCCGCCCCGTTGCCGGCCGCGGTCGCCACCAGCGCCCCCGGCGGCGCCTGCAGTACGCGGTTGTTCAGCGTGTCGGCCACGTACAGGTTCCCTCCCAGGTCGAAGCACACGCCGCCCGGACTGCGCACCGGCGTCTGCAGCGGCGCCGTGTTCTGCGGTCCGCTGCCGGCGATTCCCGTGCCCAGCACGGTCGAGATGACGCCGCCGCTCACCTTGCGAATGCGCTGGTTGACGGTGTCGGCGACCACCAGACCGCCCGCCGCATCCAGGGCCACGCCCCCCGGCGAGTTCAGCAGGGCGCTGGAGGCCTGTCCCTGGTCTCCGTTGTAGCCGGCGATCCCGGTCCCCGCCACCGTGACGATGATGCCCGAGGGCGTCACCTGCCGCACGCGCTGGGTCCCCGTGTCGGCCACGAAGAGATTGCCCGAGTAATCCAGCACTATGGCCGAAGGCCGGTAGAGCTGGGCGGAGGTGGCCGGACCGCCGTCGCCCACCGCGTGGAGGTAGCCGTCGCCGGCCACCGTGTGAATGATCAGCGAAGGGTCCACCGAGCGCACGCGCACGCCGTCGGCGATGTACACGGTTCCCGTGAGATCCACCGCCAGATCGCGCACGGCGGCGAGTTGGGCGGCCGTGGCGGGGCCGCCATCGCCCCAGTAGCCCGCCGCTCCGGTCCCGGCCGCATCGCTCCACACTCCCGCCAGAGTGTAGCTGTGAACCATGTCGCTGCTGTCGCCGGCGTAAATCGTGGTGTTGCCATCCACGGCCACGGCGATGGGCGTGAACAACCGCGTGGAGGGCGACCCGCCCAGGACCGTCGACATGACGTTGCCCGGAAGGATCTTGCGGATCCGCTGGTTCTGGGAGTCGGCGATGTAGAGATTCCCGTTGCGGTCCACGGCCAGCCCGGCGGGAAACGCCAACTGGGCGTTGACGGCCAGCCCGCCATCGCCCCAAAAGCCCGCGATGCCGGTGCCGGCGGCGGTCCAGATCTTGCCGTCGGCGGTCACTTTGCGCACGCGATGGCCGGAGAACTCCGAGACGTACAAGTTGCCGGCCGCGTCGGTGGTCACATTGCGGGGGGTGAGAAGAGAAACGCCGGTGGCCGGCGAGCCATCCAGCGCCACGGCCTGGACGCCGCCGCCGGCCACCGTGGCGATGGTGCCGTCGGGGGCGATGCGGCGCACGCGGTTGTTCCCCAGGTCGGCCACGTACAGATTCCCCGCCAGGTCGGTGGCCAGTCCGTAGGGGAGGTTGAACTGGGCGGCGGCGGCGGGTCCGCCATCGCCGGAGAATCCCGCGGTCCCGGTACCCGCAATTGTGGTGATGATGCCGTCGGAGGACACCTTACGAACACGGTGGTTGTCCGTATCCGAGAGGTACACATTTCCCAGACGGTCGGTTGCAACCCCCTGAATATTGCCAAGTTGCGCCGCCGTGGCGGGTCCGCCGTCGCCCGTGAGGGAACTGCCTGCAACGGTCTGAATGTCGTACGCCGGCGGGGTGGCGGCGTGGGCCAGGGTGGCCCCCAGCAGAGCCATCGGCCAGATGATCGTGAGTCTCATCGAGGGCTATCACTTGGTGCTTCCGGGGCGCAAAAATTCTCACCCCCGCCGAAAAGAGAGTCAAAGGCATGCAATTCCCGAGTTTCCGGACTTTATCGGCGGCCCTGGTTCTGGCCTCCTGGGGAGCGGCCGCGCAGCCGTATGGCGGCGAGGCGCCGCCCGAGGTTCCGGCCGGTCACAGGGTGGTGCGCTTCCGGTCCTATCCCGCGGCGGAGGTGCGGGCGGAACTGGAGCGCCGGGGGGTTCGCGTGCTGGCCTACGTTCCGCCGTTCGGCCTGCTGGTTTCGAGCCATGACGCCTGGGAAGCGCGCGGCCTGGAGTTGCTTTGGGCGGGCGCTCCGGAGGCTTCGGCCAAGGTCAGCGGGGAGTTCGCCCACGAGTCCACGGGCGCCTACCTGGCGATGTTTCATCGGGACGTGGACCCGGACCTCGCCCGGCGTCTGGCCCTCGAGGCGGGTCTTCAGATCCTGGAGAGGCCGGATCTGCTCGCCGGCCATCTGTTGCTGGCGGGCTCCTGGGAGCGGTTGCGCTCGCTGGCCGCGCGCGACGAGGTCTGGCACATCGTGCCGCCTTCGGTGGACCTGCTCGCGGGGCGGCGCGTGTACGGATGTCCCGGTCCCATCTCCGAAGCCGGCCCGGTCGCCGATTACGTCCTGGTGGGCTCCCAGTGGCCGGGCGACGCCTCCGGCGCCGTGGCGCTGCACTACTGGTTCGACAACGTGACCGGGAAGCTGGCCGAAAGCGTGGTGCGAAACCAAGTGAACCAGGCGTTTCAGGTGTGGGCGCAGTCCACCAACGTCACCATTACCGCGGGGCAGCAAGCCGGGGCGGCGCGCTCCATCGACGTCCTGTTCGCCACCGGCGCGCACGGCGACGCTTACCCGTTCACCAGCGCCTCCATTCTGGCGCATACCTTCTATCCGGTGCCCGCCAACCCCGAACCGCTGGCGGGCGACATCCACTTCAACGACGTGGAGGCGTGGGACGCGGCCAACGGCATCGACCTGTTCTCGGTGGCCCTGCATGAGGCCGGCCACGCGCTGGGGCTGGCGCATTCCAGCAATCCCAACGCCGTCATGTACGCGTACTACCACGTGGCGGCCGGCCTGACCGACGACGACATTGCCGGCATTCAGGCGCTGTATGGCAAGCCCGCCACCGCCCAGCCTCCCACTCCGGCGCCGCCCACCCCGACGCAGCCCACTCCGACGCAGCCCACCCCGACGCCGCCCACCCCGACGCCGCCCGCGGGCGGAGGGGATACCGTTCCGCCGTCGCTCACGATCGTCTCTCCGGGTTCCACCATCGTCTCGGCGTATTCGTCTTCCATTACGGTTTCCGGCACGGCGTCGGACAATGTCGGAGTGGTTTCGGTCACCTGGAGCACGTCCAACGGCAAGTCCGGGGTGGCGTCGGGCACCACTAGTTGGTCCGCCGTAGTCCCGCTGCTGATAGGGAATACCACCGTGACGATCCGGGCCTATGACGCCGCCGGCAACTACGGTTGGCGCTCCCTCACGGTGGTGAGGGCGAACTGATACCCCTGCCTGCGTTCTCCAAAATCAGATCGTCCCCGAGTTTCTTCTAAGGAGACCCTAATACTTTGGGTTGGTCGGGCCGATAAATCCATTGGAGACTCTATGCCAAACATGCATGGGCACCACCCAAGAACCATCTCGAGCCCGGAGAACGGAACCGCTGCCGGGTGCAGCGCCGACGAGATGCAAGCCACTCTGCTGGCGTTGGGACAGGCCGTCGAGCAACGCGACGAGCACACCGGAACCCATTGCAAACGGCTGGCCTGCCTGGGTGTCGCCATGGGTATCCGCATGGGGTTGGACTACGCCAGCCTGGTCGCGCTGTACCGCGGAGGGTACCTGCACGATGTCGGCAAGGTGGGAATCCCCGACGCGATTCTGCTTAAGCCCGGAAAACTGACCGACGAGGAGTGGGTCACCATGCGCAGTCACACCACCCGCGGCGAGGCCATCTGCTGCCACGTGAGATCGCTCGGCCAGGTTCTGCCCATCATCCGCCACCACCACGAGCGGTGGGACGGAACCGGCTATCCCGATGGCCTGAAGGCGAATCGGATCCCGTTGCTGGCGCGCGTGCTCCAGGTGGCGGACATCTACGACGCGCTGACCAATCCCCGCCCCTACCGCCAGGCTTGTTCACCCGAGCGGGCCATCGAGATCATTTGCGACGAAGCCGCCCGCGGTTGGCGGGACCCGGAAGTGGTGCGCGTCTTCCTGGCGCTCTACGAGGAAGTGCTGGCGCGGCCCGCCGACGACAAGGCCGCCGAAGACACGCGAACCTCGCTCGCTAACCTGGACCTCTCCATCAGGCATACCTTCCTGCCCGGGGACGGCGTTCTGCTCCCCACCACTCTTCACTGAGCCCCCAACGCCCCGGATCGGCGCCGGTGCCGCCGGGCGATCTCCGCCCCATTGGGCGCCGCTCGGAACCGCCAGCGCCGGCCGGACCGGTATCAGCCTTCCCGGGTCGAAGCGATCAACTGCTCCAGCATGCCGGCGAATTCCTCGCTCTTGCGATCCACCCGCTCCTTGAACTGGCTGAGTTCGGCCTCGAGTTGCCGCAGTCTGTCGGCGAGGTGCAGGCATGCCAGCACGGCGATGTGCGTGGAATCGGCGTTGGAAGCGCGGGAAGCGATGTTGAGCATCAACTCGTTCACGCTGGCCGCCACCCGTTCCACATCGCGCGGATCTCCGGCCGTGCGCAGCACATACGGCCGGCTCAGGATGGTCACGCGAACGGGTTGTTTGTCGGGAGGTTTCACCCGCGTCTCCGCACCGGAATGGCTAACCGGCGCCCAACTGGTCGATCTGTCCCAGCAGCTTCTCGATGCGGGCGCGCACCTGTTTGCGTTCCGCTTGCAGAGTGCGAACCTCTTCGGCCAGGCGCTGCTTGTCGGACAAAGCTGTGGCGGCCTCCCCGAGCGCGGCATCCTTTTCCTGGCGCAGCCGCGCCACCAGTTGAATCGCCAACTGAATGCGCCGCTCCAGGTTGCCCAGGGAGTCCGATTCCGGCCCGTCGGGGGTCATGCCGTCTCCAGTGCCGCCTTGGCTTTGGCCACCAACTGCTGGAAGCCCGCTTCGTCATGCAGGGCCACGTCCGCCAGGACCTTGCGGTTCAGGTCCAAACCGGCGGCCTTGAGCCCGTGCAGAAACTTGCTGTAGGAAATACCGGCGGCCCGGCAGGACGCGTTGATGCGGACAATCCACAGCGCGCGGAAATCGCGCTTCTTATTCTTGCGTCCGACGTAGGCGAACTTGAGACCGCGCTCCACGGCTTCCTGCGCGGCGCGGTAGAGCTTGCTCTTGGTTAGAAAATATCCGGATGCCTGCTCGAGCGTCTTCTTTCGCGACGCCCGGCGGTGAGTTCCACGTTTTACTCTGGGCACGTTTCGTCTCCTCGTTGGATTCTTTATCGGCTGGCGGACCGGGCACGTGCCACACGCGCCGTCCGCGCGAATCGCTCCCTAATTCGGGAGCATACGCTTCAACGCCGGCTGGTTGGTCGCATCGGCGACCACGCTCTGGTGAAGCTTCTTCTTGCGTTTATGCGGCTTCGAGGTCAGGATGTGCCGGCCAAAGGCGCGACAACGCATCACTTTGCCCGTGCCGGTTTTCTTGAACCGCTTGGACGCACCCTTATGGGTCTTGAGCTTAGGCATAAAAATCCACTGATGTCTCCGGAACAGGTAGACAGGTGAATTATAGCACGGCGGGCGGGCCGGCCTGGAAACGGCCGTTCCCGGCAGGCGGCGCGGCAGCGCGGAGCCGGGCCGCTTTCCGCGGGCAGCGCGGTTCCGGAGCCGGCTCGTTCCCCGGCGGGCGGTGCGGCGCCGCAGCGGGAGGCATTCTGCCCGGCTGCTATACTCAACGTTCGTGGCCTCCTGCGGCCATCTCTCATATGCGAGTCACAGTAATCGGAACCGGATACGTGGGCACGGTCACGGGGGCATGCCTGTCCTACCTGGGACATCGCGTCACGTGCGTGGACACGGACGCCAGCAAGATCGCCACCCTCCAGCGCGGCGAATCCCCCATCTACGAGCCTCACCTGGAGGATCTGCTGGCACTCGCCGCCAAGCGGGGCGGCATCGCGTTTGCCACGGATCTGGCCGAGGCCGCATCCGCGAGCGACGTCATCTTTATCGCCGTCGGCACACCGCCGCTTCCCTCGGGCGAGGCCAACCTGGTCTACCTGGAAACGGCCGCCCGCAGCATCGGCGCGGCCATGGACGGACGCCGCTTCCGCGTGGTGGTCAACAAGTCCACCGTGCCGGTGGGCAGCGGAAACCTGGTGGAGACCCTGGTCCGGGAAGGCATTGGCGAGGCCCAGCCGGGCGACCGCGGCGACATACGGTTCGGCGTCGCCAGCAACCCCGAGTTCCTGCGCGAGGGCAGCGCCGTGGCGGATTCGCTCTACCCCGACCGCATCGTGGTGGGCACCGGAGACGCCCAGACCCTCGAGCTCATGCGCCGGCTCTACGAACCGCTGGTGTCGCAGAATTTCGATCCGCCGCCGGGCGTGCCGCGGCCGGCATCCGTCACGCGGGCGATCCTGGTGGCCACCTCGCTCACCAGCGCCGAGATGATCAAGTACGCCGCCAACGCGTTCCTCGCCATGAAGATCGGCTTCGCCAACGAGATGGCCAACATCTGCGAGCGGGTGGGCGCCGAGGCCACCGAGGTGATGACCGGAATCGGGCTGGACTCGCGCATCGGCGCCAAGTTCCTCTCGCCCGGCGTCGGCTGGGGCGGCAGTTGTTTCGGCAAGGACGTGCACGCCCTGCTGCATACGGCGCGCGAGTACGGGTATGAAGGCCGGCTGCTGCAAGCCTCGCTGGATGTCAACGCGGCGCAACGCGGCGCGGTGATTCAGAAACTCCAGGAGAAGCTCTTTATCCTGAAGGGCCGCACCATCGGGTTGCTGGGCCTGGCGTTCAAACCGGATACCGACGATTTGCGCGACGCCCCCAGCCTGACCATCGCCGAGCGCCTGCTGCAGATGGGCGCGCGGGTGAAGGCCTACGATCCCATCGCCATGCCGGCCTGCCGCCAGCAGTGGCCCGATCTCAAGATCCGCTACTGCGAGAGCGTGCAGGACCTGGCGGCCGGGTGCGATGCCCTGGTCCTGGTGACGGAATGGGACGAATTCCGCAACCTCGACCTGGGGGCGCTGGCCACCCTGACTTCCGGGCGCATCCTGGTGGACGGCCGCAACGCCATTCAGCCGGAGGCCGCCACGCGCGCCGGCTTCGACTACACCGGCATCGGCCGCTCCCTGCGTCAGCGCGCCGTGCATCCGTAGCCGCACGCCGGGCATCCGGACCGGTCTCGATGCGCCACGCACCGGGTTTTCGGCCGTGCGGTTCGGCGCCGCTGGCGCCCCACATGCCGGCGGGCGGCCTCTACACCGGGCTGAAGATCCCGGTGGGCGTGACGCTCGCGGAGCCGTTCGCGTTCGGATACGGGTGACCGGGGTTTCTCCGTGGCGCGGCGGCGTGCGGACGGTGGCCATCGGCGGACCGGCTTCGGCCTGGCCCGCTGGACCGGCCATCGAGCCGGCAGGCCGCCATCCAGGTACCATGGTTGATGGGGCGCGGGGCGCTCCCAACCAATTGCCATGCCCACAAGGAAACCGGCCCGCCGCGCGTCGTACCCCGTCTTCCGGTTGGAAACCTGGGAGGCGTTTCTCGAACTGGTCACCCATCCGCCCTATTCCCACTGGGCGTTTCGCGGCGAGTGCGACGCGCGCTGGCCGCTCTACAGCTCGCTCTCCCGGTACCTGCAGAATTCCGGCGTCGCGCCGGCAGCCTGGAGCCAGCAGGAGGCGCGCATACTGCGCGTCTTCAAACGCAAGGCCCACCAATTTCTCGACAAGCCGCCCGACTGGGACGACGATTTCCAATGGCTGGCGCTGATGCAGCACCACGGCGCCCCCACGCGGCTGATCGATTTCACCTGGTCGCCTTACGTGGCGGCGTTCTTCGCGCTGGAGCGCACCGTGGGCGACGGCGTGGTGTGGGCCATGAACCCGGCGCGCGTGGATAGCAGCCGAGCCCCCGCTCCGGTCCGCGCCGATCCGCGCGTGAAGGGCAATTTCCAGCGCTTCTTTCTGAAGGGCCGCCGCCGTTTCATCTGGATGGGCGAACCCCACACCATGAACCGCCGCCTGATCGCGCAATCCGGCACGTTCGCCGTGCCGGGGGTGCTGGATGTGGCCATCGAAGACATGCTCACCGACTCCGACCAGGAGAACATCTTGGCGAAGTGCGTGCTGACCCACGCCGTCCGCGAGGTGGGCATGCGCGAGTTATACCGCATGAACATCACTTATGCGACGCTGTTCCCCGACCTGGACGGTTTGGCCAAGTCGATGGGCTACGAGCTGGAGTTTCACTGGGCGTACAATCCGCGGACCATGGAGAAGTATCGCACGTAGGGGGGCGCGCGGTACGATCGCCGCATCGCAGATCGACCCGGCCGCCGCGCAGGTGTGCCAGACTGGAATTTCGCGCCTCATGCCACGCCGTCCGGAACAGCCCGTGCTCTACCAGGACCCGCCGCCGCAAGTCGCCGGGAACCCTATCTACTGCCACCTCGAGTTTCTGGAGAAGCTGGGCGCCAACCGCTCCAACACGGTGGGGAGGCGGGCGGCGCTGCTCCTCCACCGGCTGCACGTCAACCAGGCGCGGCCGTACTACAAGCCGACGCAGGGCGCCAACCGCGGATGGCGCCGCTCTCCGCTGGGCGGAAATCATGGCAGCCACTTCTACGCCTGGTGGGCGCCCCGCGGCGCGGCCCCGCTCGCCGGTCACCCCGGCTTCGAAGAGGCCGTCGAGGGATCGGTGTTCGTCCGCGACATCCGCCACCACGACGATCATTCGCCGCTCAGTCCGCAGTCGCTCGGCGGAGACTACCTTCCCGTCGAACTCCGGGATCTGCGGCGCGAGACCCTGGTGCCCGCGCCCTGGACCCAACCGCAGGCCCGCTTCGCGGAAGCGCGGCAGAAGATCCGCATCATCAAGGGCTCTCCCGGAAGCGGGAAAACCACGGCCCTGTGGCACGCCGCCGGCCTCGCCGGCCGGAATGCCGTGCTGTACATCACCTACTCGAATGAACTGGCCGCCCTGGCCCGCGAGCATTTCGACCGGTTCGCTCCCGCCAGCATCCGGTTCCACGTGGTCACCTACTGGCGGCTGCTGCGCGAGATCCTGAAGAGCGACGCGCCGTTTCAACCGGTGCGGCACGTGCGCGGCGAGTTCGTCAAGGCGATTTCCGGTTTCTCCGCCTCCATCCTCGGGCCATGGCTGAACGAAAAAGCGGCGCTGTACGACGAGATGCACGCTCACCTGTTCGGCGCCGCGCTTCCCATTCCGGTGGGGCGATTCCCCGGCTTCCCCGACCGGCGGATCACCGCCCGGCAGTATCGCGACCTGCGCGAGCAGGCCATCGGACGGGCCGCCGCCGAGGCCGCCGTGGAAGTCGCCGAGACTCTGCGGCGGCGCGACGCGCACCCCGTGGAGCGCTTCTTCGGCGAGCTGGACCTGGCCTGGAAAGCGGTCGAGCGCATCCGCGCGGGCGGAGCCGGACCGCTGGCGGAGTTCGACTGCATCGCCCTCGACGAAGCGCAGGACCTGACTCCCCTCGAGGCGCTGCTGGTGGTCGAGCTGACCGCCAGACTGGGCCGGGATGCCTCGCTGCTGGTGGCGGGCGACGAGGCGCAAACCGTGCGGCCCACCGATTTCGAATGGGGCTGGTTCCAGGACCTGATCCACCATCGCATCGAGTCGCCGCAGGATTTCAAGCTGCAGGTCAACCTGCGGAGCCCGGTGCGCATCGCCACGCTCGTCAACCGGGTGTGGGATCTCTACGGCGCCATCGCCAAACAGGAACGACCCTCCGGCTCGGGAATCGCGGAACTCGACGACAACGCGGGCGACCAGGTGATCCTGTGCACCGCCAAACCGGGGCCGGAACTGGAGGGTCTGCTGCGCGCGTTCGGCGAGCGGGAAGGCCTGGCCATCATCGCGCCCGGCGACGAGATCCCCGCCTATGTCCCCGCCGAACTGCGCGACCGCGTGCTCACGGGCTTCGAAGCCAAGGGTCTCGACTTCCAGTCGGTCTGCGTGCTGGACGCCGGGAAATGGGTCGACCGCGTGTTGCAGACCCGCGAGCGCGGGCGCGGGCTGGAGCTGGAAGACCTCAGCAAGCGCCTGGCGATCGACCAGTTGCGCGTGGTGCTCAGCCGCCCTTCGGAGCGGATCTTCTGGCTGGATGTCAACCCCAGCGACCGCGTCCTGGACCACACCCGCAACATGCTCTCGTTCCACGGCGAGCCGGCCTACCCGGTGGTGCCCGACGTGCTGCTGAAAACCCTGGAAGAGGACTCGCTCGATCTGGAAGAGCGCGTCCGGCTGTGCGAGCGCGACGCGCGCCAGTTGCTGGAGGTCCGGCCCGCCATGGCCTGGTCGCGCGCCCGGCAGGCGGTGGCCCTGCTGGGCCAGGCCGGCGGCAAGTTCTCGGTCACCGACCCGGCGGCGCGCAAATCCGCGCACATGACCCTGTGCCAGGTGGCGTTCACGCTGGCCATGCGGCGCGTCTCGCTGCCCTCCGAGATGGGCCGCACCGACCTGTTTCACCAGGCGGCCGGCGCCGCCGCTTCGGCCTACCTGGCCGGCCTGCCCACTATCATCGATAGCGTCGCGGCTCACGAGCGGAATTACGGCGACGACAAGCTCTCCACCATGATGCCTCTCGCGCGGGCCTTGTCCCTGCACCGCCCGGCGGTGGAACCGTGGCTGCTGATCGAGATCCAGCCACGCGCCGCCAACTGGTTGCAGTTGCTGGAAGACCGGACCGACCAGCTCCCGGACACGATCCATCCGCTGCTTCCCCCGCTGTACGATCTCTTCACTCCTCTGGAAGCGGCCGCCAGAAAGGCGCGCCTGCGGGAACGGGCCCTCCGCGCCATGCTGGGTTCGGGAATGTACGGTGCCGCCCTCAAGATGCTGCGCCAGACGCCGGACGCCGACCCCAAGCTGGTCGGGCAATGCCTCGAAGGGATGGGTGAACTGGAACAGGCCGCGGCCGAGTATCTGCGCGCGGGCAGCCCGCCGGACGCCTTGCGCTGCTACCGCGGCATTCCGGACTTCGACAAGGCTCTCGAACTGGTGGACCGGCTTGGCCGGCACCCCGCCCGGGAATCGCTGCTGTGGATTCGCCGCATGTGCGATCTGGCCGCCCAGCGCCCGCCGGATTTCACCAAGGCCATTCTGCCGGCGGAGAAGAAGCTGCTCGAGCAGATTCTCGAAACCAGCCTGGGGGCGTCGCGCAGGAAGCCGGCCGCGAAGAAGGCCGCCGCGAAGAAGCCGGCGGCTCCGCGCAAGAAGGCCGCGCCCAAACCCAAGCCTCCGCGCACGGCGTTGTTCTGAGCCGCCACTCCCTCGCCAGTCCGAAATCGGCGAGAATCGGAATAGCGAGGTATCGTCAAGTATGCCGCAATCGAGCGACCTCTCCCGCCGCGACGTTCTCAAGGCCGCTGCATCCGTCACCGCCGCCGCCGCCGTCGTGGAGAGCGCGCCCTACATGCGGACAGTCCACGCCGCCAGCGGCACGGTGGCCTACGGATTCATCGGAACCGGCAGCCGTGGCTGCTATCTTTTGGGCGGCCAGTTGCCCGATCAGCAGCACCTCAGGACCATCGAAACCGGGCACTGCGTGGCCATCTGCGACAACTGGGACGTCAACCTCAGGAAAGGCCTCAAGTCCGCCGGCCGCCCGGTGGCGGCTTACGCCGACTATCGCCAGTTGCTGGACCGCAAGGATATCGACGCGGTCTTCATCGCCGTGCCGCTGTACGAGCACTTCCGCATCACGCGCGACGCCCTGCTCGCCGGCAAGCACGTCTTCTGCGAGAAGAGCCTGGTGTTCAAGGCGGAGGAAGTTCACGAGCTGCGGGCGCTTTCCACCTCCCGCCCCGGCCAGGTCTTGCAGACCGGCCTGCAGCGGCGGTACAGCCAGTTCTACCAGGCGGCCAGGGACATGATCCGGCAGGGCATGCTGGGCAACGTGACCCATATCCGCGCCCAATGGCATCGTAATTCCAACCAGCGGCGGCCGGTGCCCGACCCCAGCCTGGAGCGCAAGATCAACTGGCGCATGTACCGCGAATACTCCGGCGGCAACACCGCCGAGCTGGCCTCGCACCAGATCGACGTGGCCGATTTCATGTTCGGCGCCACGCCGGAAATGGTGATGGGCCTGGGCGGCCTGGATACCTTCAAGGACGGCCGCGACTGGTACGATAACATCGCACTGATCTACCAGTATCCCGGCGGGAGAAAGCTGCTGTACTCCTCCATCGGCACCAACGGCCACCTGGACTCGCTGCAGGCGCAGCGCCAGGAATTCGGCGAAGTCATCATGGGCACGGCGGGAACCATCGAAATCACCGTTGGCGACGACCGGAACCCTTGCATGGCGCTGTGGTACCGCGAGCCTGCGGCAGTCGACACGGGCACCATCACCAAGGGCTCGGCCGCCCCCGTTCCCATGAAGGCCGGCGCCACCATGGTCACCGCCGCCGGCGCGCGCGGCGTGCCGCTGCTGCTCCCCAGGGATTCGCCGGAAGCCGCCGACGCTTTCCTCACCCGCGAAGCCAAATTCGCCCGCCGCTGGCTCTACGGCAAGGGCATCATGCTCCCCGAGGAAGACTATAACCCCGTGGACGCCCAGTTGCGCGGCTTCTTCGAGTGCTGCAAGGACCCGCTCCACAAGAAGCCCAAAGCCGACCTGACCAGCGGGCTGAACGATTCCACCGCCGTGATTCTGTCGAACCTGGCGATGGACGAGGCGCGGCGCGTCTACTTCACCGAGATCGAGCAAATGGGGCGCGGCGACCATAAGATGACCACGGCCACGCCGAAGCCCGTTGCCACCGGGTAGGCGCACCGCGTACTACCGACACTTCGCCACCGGACCGCCGGCGGGTTCGACGCCCGTGATGTCTATGGTTTCGGGATCGCCGGCAACCGTCGTTCTTTCCGTGCGGTCCGTCCCGTCCAAGAGCCCTTGCGGCGGATTCTTGCCAGCCACCGCGTCAATGGCGATCGCGTTCGGGGATTGGCGGCTACGGATTGCAGCTCCACCTCGGCGGGGCGGCGGGGTGGGTCTGGCGCGCCAGCAGCAGGAAGTGACCGGGAGGCATGGGGACCAGCGTGTGAGTGGCCGCGGCGGACGCGGAGACGGCTTCGCGGCCGCGCTCGGGAAGGAAGAAATCCGTGGCGGGGCGGTTGCGGACGGTGCGCACCAGCTCGGCTGCGGTCGAGCCCACGATCGGCCCGGAAACGGGCATTTGGCCGATCGCGTAATAGCGCGCCCTGGGGAGCGGGAGCAGGCTGGCGTACAATTCGTCGCCGGGCTGCACCAGGACGAGCTCGTTGGCGCGGCCCATGCCGCAATACTCGGAGAGCATGGGGGCGGAGGCGACCACGGTGCCTCCACCGAAAGAGATTCCCCAGGGTTCGCCGGGCGTGGCCGCCTTGAGGACGAACCCCGCCAGCGCCACCCCCAGCAGCCACTTCGCCGAGCGGGCTTCGGCCAGGGTTCCATAGGAGGCGGCCAGGATGGCGGCGGCGGGCGCCAGCGGCAGCAGATAGGCGACATTGCGGTCCTGCCGGAAGAACACGGCCGCCAGCAGGACGCCCATCCAACAGGCCAGAAGCACGGCCGGCGCGGAGCGGCGCTTCAGTTCCGCGGCGAAAGCGGCAAGCGACGTTAACGCCAGGGCGGCCAGCAGCGGGTCGATGCGCAACAGGCGCATCGCGTAGAAGAGCGCCTGGTTTTCGTGAGACGTCCGCGGCGGCGCGCCCGCCCCGTACCCCAGGATTTCGACGGCGACGTGCCCGGTCCAGAACCATCGCCGGTGCGCCAGCGCCTGGTAGACGAACCAGGGCGCGGCCAGCGCCAGGGCCACGGCCGCGGCGGCACACATGCGCGAAAACGCGGGGCGCCGGTTTCGCGGCGCCAGGAGCCAGTACAACGCCAGGATCCCCAGGGGTAGCAGGCCGGCCACGCTCTTGGTGAGAATCGCCGCGGCGGCCGAAGCGGCGTAACCCCAGAAAGCCGCGCGGGACTCCAGCCACGGGTCCGCGAAGAGGCAGTACATGGCGGCCGTGAAGAAGGCCGTCAGCAGGCCGTCGGCGAGGCACATGCTCCCCAGCACGTGCCACAGACGATCGGATGCCAGCAGGAGAACGGCGGCGGCTCCCGCCTGCCAGGAGCGCGCCTCGGCCGCCCACCAGAAGACCAGTCCGGCGGCCAGGGCGCACAGCAGCGCGCTGGGAAAGCGCAGCGCCAGCCGCGAGACGCCCGCCAGGCGCGCCGCCAGGCCCGCGATCCACACCGGCAGCGGAGGCTCATCAAGCGCCATCCGCCCCATGAACCGGGGCGTGAGCCAATCGCCATCCACCGCGGCGTGGATGGCGCTGGAGGCGCAGACCGCTTCGTCCCGTGCCCGGATGCCGCCGGCGGGATCCGGATAATCGCCGGCCAGCCCCACCCGCGCCGCCCGCGGGAGCAGGCAGGCGAGGGCGAACACGGCGGCGGCGAGAAAGGCGCGGCGCATGGCGGCGGCGAGCGAGCTGTTATCAGTTTACAGCCCGGCGCAGGGGTGCAACGCGCCGGACGGGGCGGCGCGAGCGGCGGCTCTCCCCTGGTTGCTAAACTGGTTGTTCCGGGTTCCGGATTCACCGATGACCTACTGGTTGCGGTTTCTGCACTCCATGCCGACGCTCAGTCTCACCGGGATCGTCGATCTGCTGGTGGTGGCCGTGGTGGTGTACCAGTGCCTGATGGTGGTGCGGGGAACGCGCGCCGGACACATCCTGGTGGGAATTCTGATGATGGTGTCGCTGTACGCCGTGGCGGTGTGGGCGGGACTGGAAGCCCTGCGGAGCGTGCTCGAAACCATCGTGCCGTTTTTGGGACTGGCCATCATCGTGCTCTTCGCCTCCGAGATCCGCCGCACGCTGGCGCGCATCGGACGGAAACGGTGGTTCGGCCTGGCGCGGGGATTTCGCGCGCCGGAGGCCGTCAGCGAGATCCAGATGGCGGTGGAGTTGCTCGCGCAGCAGCAGATTGGAGCGCTGATCGTGCTGGAGCGCGATATCGGGCTGCGCACGTTCATCGAAAGCGGCGTGCGGCTGGACGCCCTGGTTTCGCGCGACCTGCTGCTCTCCATCTTCCAGCCGGGACCGCCGCTGCACGATGGCGCGGTGATCGTCCAGAAGGACCGGGTGGCGGCGGCGGCCTGCTTCCTGCCGCTGACCACGCAGCCGACGTTCGCGCGCAAGCTCGGCACGCGGCACCGTGCGGCCATCGGCATCACCGAAGAGACCGACTGCCTGGCGCTGGTGGTGTCGGAGGAAAACGGGCGGATTTCGGTGGCTTCCTTCGGCGAGCTGGCCAGCGGGCTGACGGTTCCCGAGACGATGGAGCGCATCCACCATCATTTCGGAGCGGCGGGACCCGCCGCCGCGGCGCCGGAGGAGTTTCCGGCCGATGTCCCGCTGGCCTCGGCCCAGCCGCCGGCGCCGGCCCAGCCGCTGCCACCGGACAGGGCGCCGCAGGGAGGGACGGCCGAGTCATGATGCGGGCGCTGACCAGGCTGGGCGGGCTGCTGGTGAAGAACTTCTGGTGGAAGCTGCTGTCGCTGGCCATCGCCACGGTATTGTGGGCGGTGGTGTGGAGCGAGCCGGAACTCTCCACGTTTCTGGAGGTTCCGGTGGAGTACAAGAACCTGCCGCAGGACGTGGAATTCAGCGCCGAGCCGGTCAGTTCGGTGAAGCTCGAATTGCGCGGACCGTCGGGCGAGCTGAGCGGCATGGCGGGAGCGGGCGGAGCGCATCCGCAGTTGATCCTCGACCTGTCGAACGTGGTGCCGGGGAACCGCACGTTTCCGGTCGGCGATGGCAACGTGAAGCTGCCGCGCGGCGTGCGCATGGCCGGCTCCATCCCGTCGCAGATTCGTCTGGAGTTCGACAGGCGCATCACGCGGACGGTGCCGGTGGAGGTGCGGATCTCGGGCGAGCGCCAGAACGGATACAGTGTGGCGCGCCACGAGGCGGACCCCCGCGAGTTGACCATCGTGGGTCCCGCGGGCCGGGTGAACGCAGTCCGGTCGGCGCTGACCGACCCGGTGGACGTGTCGTCGCTGGTGGGGTCGGCCAGGTTTCGCGTGAACGCGTTCGTGCAGGATCCCTTCGTGAGGTTTCAGTCGGAGCCGCAAGTCACCGTGACGATCGCGATGAAGCGGTAGGCGGCGGGAAGACCGGTTTCCAGGAGAGAGATTTGGCGAAGCAGCTATTCGGTACGGACGGCATTCGAGGCGTGGCGGGAGAGTTTCCGCTGGACGCGCGGACGGTGTTCGCTTTCGGCGAAGCCCTCGGCGAGGACGTGACGGCGAACGGCCGCGGAACGGAGGCGCTGATCGGCGCCGACACCCGCGAGTCGGGCGGTTGGATCGCGGCCCTGGTGGCGGGCGGGCTGCGGCGGCGCGGGGTGCGCGCGCGGTATGCCGGCGTGATCACCACTCCGGGAGTGGCCCGGCTGACGAGCACGGGGCCGTTCGCCGCCGGCGTGATGATCTCCGCCTCCCACAATCCGTACCAGGACAACGGCATCAAGGTCTTCACCCACAGCGGATTCAAACTGCCCGACGAGGAAGAGCGCGGCATCGAGCGGGCCCTGCTGCGGAGACGCGAAGAGGAGCCCGAGCCGCACCCGGCGCCGCTCCAAGTGGACGAGGGGCTGGATCGCCAGTACCTGGAATACCTGCGCTCCGCCACCACGGTGCGTTTCGACGGGGTGCGGCTGGTGCTGGATTGCGGCAATGGCGCCGCCTGGCGCCTGGCGCCCGAGTTGTTCCAGGGTCTGGGCGCGGAAGTAACCACGGTGGGCGCCGCGCCCGACGGACGCAACATCAATCTCCAGTGCGGCGCGCTGCATCCCGAGAACCTGGCGCGGACGGTGGTGGAGCGTGGCGCGGATTTCGGCGTGGCGTTCGACGGGGACGCCGACCGCGCCATCTTCGTGGCGAAGAGCGGACGCATCGTCAACGGCGACGGCGTGCTGCTGGCGGCCGCGCGTGCCTGGAAGACGGCCGGCCGTCTGAGGGGCGATACGGTGGTCTCGACCGTGATGGCCAACCTGGGACTGGAACGGGCGCTGGAACGCGAGCGGATCCGCATGGTTCGGACTCCCGTGGGCGACAAGTACGTGCTGGAGGAAATGCTCCGTTTGGACGCCGTGCTGGGCGGCGAGCAGTCGGGCCACGTGATTTTCCGCGAGTATGCCACCACCGGAGACGGTATTCTGACGGCCCTGAAAGTGTTCGAGATTGCACGCCTGGCGGGCGCCGGGCTGGACGAGCTGACGGCCGGCCTGGAAGTCTATCCGCAGAAGCTGGTGAACATCCGCGTGCGCGAGAAGCAGGGCCTGTTGGAGCACCCGGCGGTGGCGCGGGAGATCCGCCGCGCGGAGGAAGCGTTTGCCGGCACGGGCCGGGTGCTGGTCCGCTTCTCGGGCACCGAACCGCTGGCGCGGGTGATGGTGGAAGGCTCCGACGCTGGCCAGGTGGACGCGTTCAGCGCCAGTATCGCCGGGGTGATCCGCGAGACGCTGGGGGCGTAGCACCCAACCGTTGGATTTCACAACACCCCTGCAACCTTTCGCTTCGCCGGGCCGTCACTGGATATGTAGTAGCACCTCGATTGGCCTGCGTAGCACTTTCCTGCGGGCCGGCCGGCGGGCGTTATCCTCCGAGCGCTCGCCGGCTTTTGTTTTCCCCGGCACTGGCGGCGGGCGCTACACCCTTCTCAACACCATGGCGGAATTCTTGCTGCCGAAGGCGATGCAATTGGCCACGGCGTGCTCGACATGCAGCTTCCGCGCGACGCCGGGGACGTAATCCAGGTCGCAATTGGGATCCGGCTCGTCGATGTTGATGGTGGGCGGCACCACGCCGTCGCGCATGGCCAGCAGGGTGGCGGCGATTCCGGCCGCTCCGCAGGCGCCCTGCGGGTGACCGATGAGGCTCTTGAGCGACGAGCCGGCCAGCTTGTAGGCGTGGCCGTCGAAAGCCAGTTTCACGGCGCGGGTTTCGATGCGGTCGTTGAGCTCGGTGGAGGTGCCGTGGTAGTGGATGTACTGCACGTCGCCGGGCTGGATGCCGGCTTCGTCCAACGCCATGCCGATGGCGCGGGCGGGTTCCTCGCCGCACTCCTCCAGCCGTACGCGATGGTACGCTTCGCAGGTGGATCCGTAGCCGGCGATCTCGCCGTAGATGTGCGCGCCGCGCGCACGAGCCCTCTCCATGTCCTCCATCACGAAGAACCAGGCGCCCTCGGCGATCACGAAGCCGTCGCGGTCGCGCGAGAACGGGCGCGAGGCGCGCTGCGGCTCCCGGTTCCAGCGCGTGGACATGATGCGCATCAGTTGAAAGCCGCGCAGGATCAGGGGCGCCAGGGGCGAATCCACGCCGCCCGCCACGGCCGTGTGCAGCGACCCGCGCTGGATGTGGTGGAAGGCGTAGCCGATGGCGTCGGTGGAGGAGGTGCAGCCGGTGGAGACGATGTGGCTCAGGCCGCGGAACCCGAAACGCATGGAGACTTCGCTGGCGAGGGTGCCGATGGTCCCGGTGGGGATGGTGTAGACGCTGCACTGCTTCTGGTGGCCGGTGTAGTAAAGGCGGTACTGCTCCTCGGTGAAGTCCTGGCTGCCGCCTCCGGAGCCCACCATGACGCCGATGGCGCGCAGTTCGTCGCGGGTCATGGCGCCGGCGTCCAGCCCCGCGTCTGCCAGGGCTTCCTCGACGCTGGCGGCCGCCAGGGGGACGGCGCGGGAGACGTGGGGGCGGTCCTTCACTTCGACGTACTTCTTTTCGTCGAACTCGTCGGGCACTTCGCCGGCCACCTGCACCTGAAATGGCGAGGGGTCGAACCGCGTGATCCGCCTCACTCCGCTCACGCCGTTACGCGTGGCTTCCCAAAAACGCTCGCGGCCAATGCCGTTGGGGCTGACCGCTCCGATTCCCGTGATGACTACCCGATGGATGGATCTCACTTTGCCTTCAGTCTCGCCGCCAGTATAGGCTGTATCTTATGGACGGAATCCCGCTCGCGCCGCGCGCATCCGGACCCTCCGGCGGAGGGTTGGCCGCTGGGTTGGCCGGATTGCAGGGCGGCATGCTGGGCGTGTTGTGGATGTTGGCCTGGATGGCCATAAGCTCCGCGTGGCAGCAGCGCAGTATCTGGACGGCGGAAAACCTGTTCGCCACGGCGTTTTACGGCGGCGCGGCCATCGGGCCGGGCTTCGGGCGCGCCACCGTCAGCGGCCTGGCGCTGTATCTGCTGCTGTACAGCCTGTTGGGCGCGGCCTTCGCGGCGGCGGTGCGCGGCCGCCTGCCGCGCGGAAAGACGCTGCTGATCGGGGTGCTGTTCGGCGCCGCGTGGTACTTCGTATCGTTCCGCTGGCTGTGGAAGACGGCCATCCCTCTGGTTTTCCTGCTCCACTCCGAGCAGCCGACTTTCCTGGGCCACCTGATCTACGGAACCTTTCTGGGACGGTTTCCCATCTACCTGGAGCCGGCCCGCACTACGGCTTCCGGAGAGGGTGCCGCAACGCCCGCTACGCCAGTTCCAACTCAATCTTCTTCGCCGCCGGATCCAGCTTGACGATGCGGAAGCCGCGGATCTGGCCGGCGCGCGCCGGTTCGCGCCCGGCCCGGCCGGCGGATTGTCCGCCTTTCCACTTGGCCGCGAGCTGTGAACTGAGCGACGAGAGATCCGCCTTCGACTCCACCGGTTTTTCTTCCGGCTCGGCGGTCTCCGCCGGCATCCGGCAGGCGGCCTGAACGGCTTCCCCCAGCTCGACGCGCGCGCGTCCGCCGGTAACTTCGGTTATGCGGCCGGTCACGACGTCGCCTTCCTTGTGTTCGGCGATGTACTCGTCGAGGCCGGTGGGCACCAACTGCTTCATGCCCAGGCGCAGGCGGCGCTTTTCGGTATCCACTTCGAGCACCTGGGCCTTGACCACCTGGCCCACCTTGAGGGCGTCCTGGGGAAGGTTGATGCGCTTCTCGGCGCTGATGTCGCCGACGTGGATCATGCCCTCGATGCCGTCGCCGAGTTGCACGAAGGCGCCGAACTTGGTGAGGCTCACCACCGGGGCCTCGACCACCGAGCCCACCGGATACTTCTTCGGAACCTCGGCCCAGGGATCTCCCAGGGCCTGTTTCAGACCTAGCGAGATGCGCCGTTCGGCCTGGTTCACGCCCAGTACGACCACGTCCACGCGGTCGCCCTGCTTGACCACGTCGGAGGGCTTGCGCGCCTTTTTCGACCACGACATTTCGGAGAGGTGGATCAAGCCTTCGATGCCCTTCTCCAGCTCCACGAACGCGCCGAAATCGGCGACGCGCGTGACGGTGCCGCTGACGCGATCGCCGGCTTTGTACTTTTCGCTCGCCAGGTCCCAGGGGTGCGGCAGGAGCTGCTTCAGACCCAGGGAGATGCGCCGCTTGGCGGCATCCACCTTGAGGACCTTGACTTCCACTTCCTGGCCCACGGCGAGGACGTCGGAGGGCTTGTCGATGCGGCCCCAGGAGAGGTCGGCCACGTGCAGCAGGGCATCCACGCCGCCGATATCGACGAAAGCGCCGTAATCGGTGAGGCTGCGTACGGCGCCGCGCAGGATCTCGCCTTCCTTGACTTCGGAGTAACGGCGGTCCCTGACGGCGCGCTCGTCTTCCTCGAGCACGGCGCGGCGATCCACCACCACGTCTTCATCGGCCACGTCCAGCTTGATGATGCGGCAGCGGATCTCCTGGCCGACCAGCTTCTCCATCTCGGGCGCGTCCTTGGCGCCGCTGCGGGACGCCGGCATGAAGGCGCGCACGCCCACATCCACGCTGACGCCGCCCTTCACCACCGCCGTCACCACGCCCAGGATGGCCAGCTTCTCGGCGAACGCCTTTTCGAGCGAGGTCCAGTCCTTGGGCCGTTCCACCTTGAGCCGCGACAGCTCGTAGTAGCCCTCGGCGTTGCGTCCCTTGATACTCACCGGGATCTTGTCGCCGGGCTTGGGGGTTTCGCCGGCGCTCTGGAATTCCGCCAGAGGGATCATGCCCTCGATCTTGTAGCCGATATCGAGGAACACGTTCTCGCCGGAGACGGAGATGACGGCGCCTTGCAGGCCTTTGCCGCCTTCCTCGGCCCGATGCGAATGAGCGCGCTCGTATTGTTTGAGAATGTCGCCGAAGGACTGGTCCGGCTCGGGGTTGGGCTGGGAATCGGGGACGGCAGGGCGATTCGGGTCCAGCATACTTGGGTTGGGCATGAGACGTTTCCCAACTATTGTGGCATAATCCCGACAGGGATATCAGCCCATGTCCGCTCATCCGGCTCTTCGATGGCTCCGCCACATCCGCCCGCACGACTTGGTGTGGGTGGCCGTATTCGGCGCGCTGATTCCCAGCGCCAGGTTCGGCGACGCGTGGGAGATCGTGCCGCTGGTGTCGCTGGGGGTGGCGCAGATACTGGAGCCGCGGATTCCCGCCGTGCCCTCGACGCGCAGCCGCGTCTTCTGGATCGTCCTGAAACTGGTTCTCTGCTTCCTGCTGATCGCCTGGAGCAACAGCATCAACACACCGTTCTGGATCGTGCTGGCGCTGCCGGTTGTCTCGGCGGCCACCTGGTTCGGCTTCGCGGGCACCATGCTGTTCACGGCCGCGGCCTCGGCCGCGTACCTCTTTTTCCTGTTTTTCGTGAAGGATCCGTCGTCGGAGATCAGCGTCGATCTGCCGCTGCGGGTGGCCTCGCTGGCCATGATCGCCAACCTGGCCAACATCCTGGCGCGGGAGTTGCGCGAGCAGATGGCCAAGCAGCGCCGCGCGGCGGAACAGCTCTCGGAGGCCATGGCGCAGGTGCGGGAGGCCGAGGAAGCCGTCCAACGCAGCGACCGCCTGGCGGCGCTTGGGCAGCTCTCGGCCGGCCTGGCGCACGAGCTGCGCAATCCCCTGGGCACCATCAAGGCGTCGGCGGAAATGCTGGGGCCGCGGGTAAGCGCGGAAAACGAAGTGGCGCGCGAGATGGCCGGGTTCATCGCCAGCGAGGTGGACCGCTGCAACTCCCTGATCACGCGCTTCCTGGAGTTCGCCCGGCCGCTGGGCGCGCGTCTCGAGACCGCCGACCTGGCGCAGATCCTGGATCGCGCCGTGGCCCAGGTGGAGCGCGAGGCGCCGGGCGTCGCCGTTTACAAGAACTACACGCCGGAGATCCCGCCATTCCCCATGGACGGCGAACTGATGGAGCGCGTGTTCTACAACCTGGTGCTCAACGCCGCGCAAGCCACCCCCGCCGGAGGCGCCGTCACGGTGAAGACGCGCGCCGCCGGAGGCATGGCGGAAGTGGCCGTGATCGACCGCGGCTCGGGCATCGACCCCCGGAACACCGACGCCATCTTCAACCCGTTCTTCACCACCAAGCCGCAGGGAACCGGCCTGGGGCTGGCCATCGTCTCCAAAATCGTCGACGGGCACGGCGGTAAGATAACAGTGGAGAGCGAGCCTGGAAAGGGCAGCATCTTCCGCGTGCTCCTTCCCATGGAGCGCGGCCCGTCCGCACCCGCCGCATGAAGAAACGCATTCTGATCGTCGAGGACGAAGAGAAGCTTCGCCGCGTGTTGGAGCTGCAACTCTCCAGCGCCGGCTTCGACGTCGACCAGGCGGCCACCGCCGAAGACGGTCTGCGCGTGGTGGACCGCGCCGACCTGGTGCTCACGGATCTCAAGCTTCCCCGCATGGGCGGCCTGGAATTGCTGGCGGCCATCCGCCGCCAGAACGCGCAGGTCCCGGTGGTCATGATGACGGCCTTCGGGAGCATCGAGACCGCGGTGGAATCCATGAAAGCCGGCGCCACCGATTTCCTGCTCAAGCCGTTCTCGCTCGACCATCTGATGCAGGTGGTCTCGAAGGCGCTGGAGGTGCGCGCGCTGCGCGACGAGAACCGCCAGCTCAAGGCGGAGCTGGGCCGCCGCTACGAATTCGACAACATCATCGGGCGTAGCGAGCCCATGCAGGAGATTTTCGCGACCATCGAGCGCGTGGCGCCCACCCGCGCCACGGTGCTGCTGGCGGGCGAGAGCGGCGTGGGCAAGGACCTGATCGCGCGCGCCATCCACTTTCACTCGCCCCGCCGCGACCGTCCGCTGGTGAAGATCAACTGCACCGCCATTCCCGAGAACCTGATGGAGAGCGAGCTGTTCGGCTACGAAAAGGGCGCGTTCACCGGCGCGCAGACCTCCAAACCCGGCAAGTTCGAACAGGCCGATACGGGCACGGTGTTCCTGGACGAGATCGGCGACGTTCCGGCGGCCATCCAGGTGAAGCTGCTGAGGGTCCTGCAAGAGCGCGAGTTCGAGCGGTTGGGCAGCAACCTGACGCGGCACATCGACGTGCGCGTGATCGCGGCCACCAATCAGGACCTGCGCGCCGCCCTCGAGCAGGGCACCTTCCGCGAGGATCTTTACTACCGCCTCAACGTGGTGCCGCTGAACATTCCGCCGCTGCGCGAGCGCCGCGCGGACATCCCGTTCCTGGCTGGTCATTTCGTTCGCAAGCTGGCGCCCGACGCCGGCTGCCAGGTGGAATCCATCACCGATGCCGCCATGGACAAGCTGCTGGCATATCACTGGCCGGGCAACGTGCGCGAGTTGGAAAACGTGATCGAGCGCAGCCTGGTGATGGCCACCGGCAAGCAGCTCGACGCGGGCGATATCAAGCTGGAAGCCGCCCCGCGCCCGCGCGCGGCGAACGGCGGCGCGCACCTGCTGCCCGAGGGATTGACGCTCGATCAGTACGAGCAGGAGATCATCCGCGAAGCGCTGAAGCGCGCCGACGGCAACAAGAGCCAGGCCGCGCGCATGCTGGGGCTGACGCGGAATGCGCTGCGCTACCGGCTGACGCAGATGGGGCTGGAGGCGTAGGGGCGAGGCAGCGGCGGCGCGTTCAACAGGAGAACCGCGGGAGGAATTTGACAGTATCGGGTCTGAAGCATATAATCGTCCTTCCTGGAGGAAAGTTGCAATCGCTCGCAGTCGGCATTTTCATCCTTAGCGCCTCGGTCGCCAGCGCAGCCACCATCGTGTCCACTTTTGGGCCCGGGCAGACGTACGGAGCCGCGGATCTTACTGTCGACTCTACCTTTAGCGTGGCAGTGTCCTTCACATCTACAGCCACGGTTCAGTTCGGGTCCGTCGAGGTTGGGGCTTACTTCGATTACATCGGTCAGCCGCCCCACGACTTCTACATCTCGCTGGATGCGGATTCGAGCGGCGCCCCAGGCGCCGTCCTGGAGTCGTTCGCTTTCGGCCCGTCGTCGTTTCCTTGGCTTCCCCCCAACATCACCAGCACAATCCTGACTGGCACCTCGCTTCTCAATCCGACGCTTTACGCTGGTACGCAATACTGGATCGTGTTCAGCACGAGCCAAACCTTCCCGGGCTACGGACTGGACGAGAACGGTCTGAGCCCCGAGCAGTACGGGGTCGACGACTTCACGGGCGGAAGCTGGTCGTATGTTTCGTATGCCCCCACTCCCGCCTTCGAGGTGGACTCACTCAACTCCACGCCTGAGCCAGCGGCGGGTGTTCTCCTTGGCGCGGGACTCCTCGCACTGGCCGCAATGCGGAAGCATCTTTGGGCTCACTGGGCGTAGATCCCGCACCGGCCTAACCTTTGATCGTCAGCATCGGCGTCAGTTCCGCCACCGGCTCTGCAACTCCGGCCGAAGCCAGCGTGTCGACGATTGCCCGGATACCTTTGTAAGCATGTGGCCCCTCGGCTCTCATCTCATCCAGCTTTCGTTTTAGAATCTCGGGACGGGAACGAACGTCGGAACGCCGGAGGTCCAGCGGCGTCACGATCCGGAACTCCTCGAGAAAGCGGTCGAACTCGCGACGCCCGGTTCGCGCCGCGTCTCCGCGCGACAACGCCCGCCCGGCGCCGTGGCTGGCGCTCGCCAGCGCCTCGGAACTTCCCCTGCCCGCCAGCACGAAACTGGACGCGCCCATCGAACCGGGGACCAGCACCAGATCTCCCCAGCAGCGAAACGGCGTCCCTTCCATCGCTTCGGGGCCACGCGGCGGCGTCGCGCCCTTGCGATGCAAAATTGACAGAGATAATTTTGCACGCGGAGGTGCGCGATTGGGAAGGGCGAATCCCCGGCCGGCAGCCGCGGGACTCATCGATAAGTCCTGCACACGGGCCTCGCCGGATGCGAGGTCTTCCGCGGGCCGTTTTCGGCCGGCGTCCCTGGCCGCCGCACAGCCTGCACTGAAAGCAGTATCCTTTACAGGAGGACTCACGAATGGCAAAACTCGAGTGCTACTCAGTAGTTGTTTCGAACAAGCCGGGCAAGGGCGCGCACCTGCTCAGCGTCCTGAAGGAAGCGGGCGTGAATTTCGTCGCCGTCTGGGGCTACCCGGTCGGCAAGAAGAAGGCCAGGTTCGATCTGGTGGCGGAAGATCCGGCGCTCCTCAAAAAGGCCGCCAGGCAATTGAAGATCGATCTCGGCAAGAAGCGGACGGCATTTCACATCGCCGGCGCGGACCAGGCGGGGGCGGTCGCGGAGATTCTGGCCCAACTGGCGGACAAGAAGATCAACGTCAATTCGATCCAAGCCGTCGCCGCCGGCGCCGGAGTCTTTGGCGCGGTGCTCCAGGTGGATTCGGACGACGTCAAGAAGGCCGCAAAGGCGTTGGCGTAGGGCGGAACGAAAGCCCGGCTCGTCCGTCCAACCCAGGGTGCGGACCACGTCCCTCCTCGCGCTGGCCTTCGCTGTGTGGGGCAGCGTCCCCCTGCATGCCGCCGACGTTTCCGGCGTCTGGCAGGGCGGCTTCCTCGGAAGCCCCTTCGTCCTGGTGTTTCACCAGGACGGCGAGAAGCTGTCCGGCACGTCCGGCCCCAGCGAGAAGGAGCAACAGAAGCTCGAGAACCTCAGGCTGGAGGGAGACCGGATCGTCGCTCCCACGGGGCCCATGCAGTTCGATTTGCGGATTCAGGGCGAGACCCTGACCGGCGACGTGACGGTTACCGGGCGAGCGAGCCAACCCGAAGCCTACCGCGCGATCTTCAGGCGTCCGGGCTCGGCCGCCGCCAAGCCTGCGGCGGATCTGAAGTTCGAGGTGGCGTCGGTGAAGCCCGCGCCGGCTCCGGATTCCGGGCACCGGGGGCAAATCAGCTTCACCCGGGGCCAGTGGCTCCTGGATCGGGTCCCGCTCAGGTGGTGCATCACCATGGCCTATGGCGTCGGCCCCGCCGGAAACTGCGTCCTCGTAGGGCCCGAGTGGCTGCAAACCGTGTATTGCAGCATCGTGGCGAAGCTCCCGCCGGACAGCGACATGGAGCGGAACCAGACGATGTTTCGGAATCTGCTGGTCGAGCGTTTCAAGCTGGGGGTGCATTGCGAAACCAAAGAGTTCTCCGGGTATGCCGTGGTGCCGGCCAAGGGCGGGTTCAAGCTCCACGAGGCGCCGTTTCTGGGCCGCGAGAGCTTTGGCTTCGTTCCAGGGGCGATGGAGATCAGGATGTCCGGCGCCCGCCTGGGAGGTCTTGCGCGGACCTTGTCACGGTTGCTGGATGTGCCGGTCGAGGATGAGACCGGCATCTTGGGGGCGTACGACATCCTGCTGGCCGTGCCACGGGAGGAAAGCGCTCCAGCGCCCGGCGGCGCGATAGTCCGGACGACCAGCCTGCGCGGCGAGGACAGGGCAGTCGCGGCCGCCATGCAGCAGCAGCTCGGCCTTCGGCTGGAGCCGCGCAAGCTGCAGAGGGAACTCGTGGTGGTGGACCACGCCGAGAAGGCGCCGGTGGAAAACTGACGAGGCGCACCACGCCACCGCCCGCAAGCCGCTGAACCGCCTGGTCCCACCGCCGCAAAGCAACGTTCACGGTTTTGTCACCGGTTATTCACAATCCCCCTCTATACTCGCAGTTCTGCCTATGAAACTCGCTAACTTGAAGCACACCGCGGCCCTGTGCCTTGTGCCGCTACTCACGATCCCGATGTGCCATGCGCAGGGGGATGGCTCAGAACTGGATAAGCTGAAGGCTAAGCTGGCCGACCAACAGCGCCAGATCGACTCTCTTCAGAGGTCCCTGACCGAAACCGAGAAGGCGCTCGAGAGCATTGCCAAACCCTCGAGCCAGCCCGCCGCCAGCGCCGCGGCCACTGTTCCAGCCGCGGCTCCGGGCTACCCCAGGCTGGGTGGAGATCTCGCCAGCACCAACCCGGTCCTGGCCCCGCCGCCACCGCCCGCTCCGCGCCCGGCCTTCGCACCACCGGCCGATGCGCCGGCTTCCTCGCCCCTGCAGATCAAGATCGGCGACACCACCATCATTCCCATCGGCTTCATGGATCTCACGGGGGAGTGGAAGGACAAGAACGCCGGCGGCTCGATCGGCACCAGTTTCGGCAGCATACCGTATAACACGGCCGCCACGGCCAAACTCTCCGAGTTCCGCTTCAGCCCGCAGAACTCGCGCATCGGCTTCCGCGTGGACGGCTCCTGGAAGGGCATCCACTTCATCGGCTACAACGAGTTCGACTTCCTGGGCACCAGCGGCGGCAACAACATGAGCGTCAGCAATGGCGCGTTCGTTCCGCGCATCCGGCTCTATTGGCTGGATATGCGGAAGGGACAGTGGGAGTTTCTGGCCGGCCAAAGCTGGAGCATGCTGACTCCCAACCGCAAGGGCATTTCGGCGCTGCCGAGCGACCTGTTCTACTCCCAGGTAATCGACGTGAATTACGTGGCCGGCCTGACCTGGACCCGCCAGCCGGGAGTGCGCGTACTCTACCATCCCACCGATAAGGTCACCTTCGGCCTCTCGCTGGAGAATCCCGACCAGTACATGGGCGGCTCCAGCGGCGGCTCGACCATCGTGCTTCCCTCGGCGCTGACCGGATTGGCGGCCACGCAGCTCGACAACCAGACCAACGTGCAAACGATTCCCAACCTGGCGCCGGACATCATCGCCAAACTGGCCTTCGACCCCATTTCCCGCGTCCACTTCGAGATCGCGGGAATCGAGCGCACTTTCAAGACGTGGAACACCACCACCGGGCAGCCGGCCTCGGGCCTGTACTCCACCAAGGCGGGCGGCGGCGGCGCCATCAACGGCAACTTCGAATTGGTGAAGAATTTCCGCCTGGTCACCAACAACTACTGGAGCGACGGCGGCGGCCGGTACATCTTCGGCCAGGCGCCGGACCTGGTGGTCCGCGCCGATGGCAGCGTGAGCCCCATTCACTCGGGCGGCATGGTGCAGGGGTTCGAGGCCACCGTTGGGAAGTTCCTGCTGTACGCCTACTACAGCGGCATTTACATCGGCCGCAACGTGGTCGTGGACGCCAACGGCACCAGCCTGGTGGGTTATGGATACCGCGGCTCGGCCAACAGCCAGAACCGCTCCATCCAGGAAATCACCTTCGGCTGGAACCAGACCATTTTCAAGGACGCCAAACTCGGCGCCGTCAACCTGATGGGCCAGTACGCGTATGTGACTCGCGACCCGTGGTACGTGGCCACCAACGCCCCCAAGGCCACCCACGACAACACCATCTTCTTCAACGTCCGGTACACCCTGCCTGGCGGCGCGCCGGCGATCAAGTAGCAGCGGGTCCCAGCCGGTCGATGAGGCGAGCCGGCCCGTACCAGTGCTGCCAGCCGCCGGGTCCCGCGCCCCCCAGAACCGCGAGCGTAAGCGAGCGGCCCGGCGGCTGCGGAATCGCACCCTTGTAATGTGTTTGAAACCGATTTGTAACATTCGCATGCGAACGTAATGGAGGAAAGGCAAATGAAGAACTGGAAGATGCCGATTGTGTTCGGCGTGGCCATTCTCGGCCTGGCGGCGGTGGCCGCGGGGCAAACCAAGAAAGCGGCCGCCGCAAAGCCGGTCTCGATGAACGCCTCGGGAGCCTCGTTTCCCGAGTTCATCTACAAGCGGTGGTTCAGCGATTACAAGAATTCCCACCCCGGTATCGAGATCAACTATCAGGGCGGGGGAAGCGGCCAGGGAATCAAGGATCTGACCGCCGGCAGCGTGGATTTTGCGGCTTCCGACCGGCCTCTCACGGACGCCGAGTTCGCGGCGGCCAGACAGCCCCTCTACTTCCCGACGGTGTTGGGCGCGGTAGTGGTCGCCTATAACCTGCCGTCCGTGAAGCAGCCGCTCAAGATGACGCCCGAAGTGGTGGCCGGCATCTTCCTGTTGAAGATCGCCAAGTGGAACGACCCGAGAATCGCGGAGATCAACAAGGGAGTGACACTGCCTGGCGACGACATCACGGTGGTTCACCGCACCGACGGCAGCGGCACCACCTTCGTCTTCACGGAATACCTGGCGAAGGTCAGCCCCGAGTGGAAGGCCGGTCCGGGAACCGGCCAGACCGTGAAGTGGCCCGGCGGACTGGGCCAGGCGCAGAACCCCGGCGTGGCCGGCGCCATCAAGCAAACTCCCGGCGCGGTGGGCTATGTCGAGATGACTTACGTTCTCGATCCCAAGAGCCGGGGCAACATGGAGATGGCGTCGATCAAGAACTCCAGCGGCGAGTTCGTTACCGCCAGCGTGGCGTCGGCGACCCTGGCTGGCTCGGCGGCGGCGGATTTCCCGACTTCCATCACCAACTCTCCCATCAAGGGCGCATACCCCATTTCGACGTTCACGTACCTGCTGATTCCCAGCAAGATCGCCGATCCGGACAAGAAGGCCGCGCTGGCGGGCTTCCTGAAATGGATGCTGGTGGAAGGCCAGAAGACGGCGCCCGAGTTGTTCTATGCGCCGCTGCCCAAGCCGGTGCTGGCGAAAGACCAGAAGCAGTTAGCCCAACTTCAGTAACATGGCTGCCCCGGCAATCACGGCGAACCAACCTCGGAGGCAGTCCATCCTGAGCCGGCTCCACGGAGGCGATACGGTGGCGCACCTGTTCACCCTGGTCTTCGCCTCCAGCGTGCTGCTGGTGACGGTGCTGTTGGTTTGGATGCTGTGGTCGTCCTCGGGGATGACGCGCGCCAAATTCGGTTTCCAGTTCTTCACCGGAACGAACTGGGACCCGGTAGCCGGCGATTTTGGCGCTTTGCCCTTCATTTGGGGGACCGTGCTCACATCCGTGCTGGCGCTGATTATCAGCGTCCCGCTGGGTGTGGGCGCGGCCATTTTTCTGGCCGAACTCGCCCCCGCCAGACTCTCGGATTCGTGTACCTTCCTGGTGGAACTGCTGGCCGCGGTGCCGAGCGTGATCTACGGCCTGCTGGCCATCTTCACCCTGGTTCCGTTGATGCGCCTGTACGTGGAGCCGTTCCTCAAGAGGACGCTGGGATTCCTTCCCCTGTTTCAAGGCCCGGCGTACGGCGGCGGCTACCTGACGGCGGGGGTGATCCTGGCGATCATGACGTTTCCCTTCATCATTTCGATCTCGCGGGAGGCGCTGATGGAGGTGCCGCGCGACCAGCGCGAAGCCGCTCTCGCGCTGGGAGCGACGAAGTGGGAATCCACCATCCAGGTGGTGGTGCCGTTCGCCCGCCTGGGCATCCTGGGCTCCATTTTTCTGGGCCTGGCGCGCGCCCTGGGCGAAACCATGGCGGTGACCATGGTGATCGGCAACGATCCGAACATTCACCTGTCGCTGCTGGCGCCGGGATACACCATGGCGTCTCTCATCGCCAACGAATTCGCCGAAGCCAACGACGCGCTCCACTTGAGCGCGCTGATCGAGATCGCCCTGGTGCTGTTCCTCATCACCATCGTCATCAACGCCCTCGCGCGCCTGCTGGTGATCGCCACCCGGGGGAAGGGGACGGCCCACTCCGCATGAACCGCCTGACGTACCGCAAGGCCGTCAACTACGTGATGCTTACGGCCACCGGCGTGTGCACCGTGCTGACGGTGTCGGTCCTGTTCGTGATTCTGGGATACCTGGTTTACAACGGCGGCAAATCCATCGACTGGGATTTTCTGACCAAGCTGCCGCTGCCTCCCGGGCAGGACGGCGGGGGCATGGCGAATGCCATCGTGGGCAGCGCCCTGATGGTCGGGGTGGGCGCTCTGCTGGGCCTGCCCGTGGGCTTCATGGGCGGCGTCTACCTGGCGGAGTTCAGCGGGAAGACGCTGGGGTTCGCGGTGCGCTACATGGCCGACCTGCTCAACGGAGTGCCGTCGATCGTGATCGGCATTTTCGCCTGGGGCGCCATCGTGGTCCCCATGCATTCCTTCTCCGCCCTGGCCGGAGGATTCGCGCTCAGCCTGATGATCGTCCCCATCACCGTGCGCAGCACCGAGCAGTTCCTGCTCAGCGTGCCGCGGGCTTTGCGCGAAGGCGCCCTCGCCCTGGGCGCGCCGAAGTGGAAAGTCATTTCCACGGTGGTGGTGCCGGCGGCGTCGAAAGGCATCCTGACGGGGATGATCCTGGGCGTGGCGCGGGTGGCTGGGGAAACCGCTCCGCTGCTCTTCACGGCGCTCAACAACGACTTCTGGCCTAGCGGCCTCAACCAGCCGACCGCGGCGCTGCCCGTCATGATCTACAAGCACGCCATCTCCCCGTTCGACGACTGGCACCGCCAGGCCTGGGCCGCCGGGCTGGTGTTGCTGACCATGGTGCTGGCCACCAACATCGCCGCCCGTTGGATCATGGGGCGGGGCGTTTCCGCACAGAAGGGATAACTCGATATGGACACCATGCCGGAATCCGTCGTCCCGCGGCAGTATTTCGCGCCCTCGCAGCCCAGCGAACCGAACGGCGCCGCGGCGGCGCGGCAGCCCGCTTCGGTAACCAAGTTTTCGGTCCAGAAGCTGGACTTCTTCTACGGCAGTAAGCAGGCCCTGTACGACATCAATATCGACATCCCCGAGAAGCAGATTACGGCCCTGATCGGACCCTCCGGCTGCGGCAAATCGACCTTCCTGCGCACCCTCAACCGCATCAACGACATGATCCGCCACGCCCGCGCGGAGGGATCGGTGACGCTGGATGGCCACGACGTCGTGGGCATGGACGTCACCAGCCTGCGGCGCCGCGTGGGCATGGTGTTCCAGCGGCCCAATCCGTTTCCCAAGTCGATCTTCGACAACGTGGCTTACGGCATTCGCGTCAATGGACTGAAGGGCCACGGTTCGCTGAAGGACAAGGTGGAGCACAGCCTGCAGCGCGCCGCGCTCTGGGACGAGGTGAAGGACAAGCTGCACGAATCGGCGTATTCCCTCTCCGGCGGCCAGCAGCAGCGCCTGTGCATCGCCCGGGCGCTGGCGGTGGACCCGGAAGTTCTGCTGCTCGACGAGCCCTGCTCCGCGCTCGACCCCATCGCCACCGCCAAGATCGAAGACCTGATGTTCAGCCTCAAGAACCAGTGCACCCAGGTGATCGTCACCCACAACATGCAGCAGGCGGCGCGCGTGGCGGAATTCACCGGGTTCTTCCTGCTGGGCAAACTGATCGAATTCGACCGGACCGCGGTGATCTTCAAGCGGCCGGCGAGGAAGGAAACCGAAGACTACATCACGGGCCGCTTCGGGTAAGGGGAGCCAGGCGAAACATCATGCTTCATTTTCGGGAAGAACTCGAGGAACTCCAGAACAAACTGCTGGAAATGGGCGGCCTGGTCGAGACCGCCATCCACAACAGCGTGAGCGCGCTGGTGGAGCGCAACGAAGAGAAAGCCAAGGAAGTGCTCTGGAGCGAAGCGCTCATCAACCAGAAGGAAATCGAGATCGACGACCTGGCGACGCGCCTCCTGGCGCTCTTCCAGCCCATGGCCCGCGATCTGCGCTTCCTCACCTCCGTCATCAAGATGAACAGCGACCTGGAGCGCATGGGCGACCTGGCGGTGAACATCACCGAGGGAGCGCTCCGCCTGATGAGCGAGCCCTCGCTGCGTCCCCTGGTGGACATCCCCAAGATCGCGGGCCTTGCCGAGAGCATGGTGCGCCGCGCCCTGGACGCCTTCGCCAAGCGGGACGCCGAACTGGCCCGCCAGGTGTTGCTGGCCGACGACGAAGTGGACCGCCTGCGCGACGCGGTGTACGAGGAGTTGCTCCAGTTCATGCAGGAGGAGCACTCCACCATCACCCGCAGCGTGTCGTTGATGTTCGTCGCGCATAACCTGGAGCGGATTGCCGACCACGCCACGAACATTGCCGAGGACGTGCTGTTCCTGGTGAAGGGGATCGACGTGAGGCACCACGCGGAGACGAGGGAGTAAGCCTCCGGCCGCCGCAGGCCCTTCCGCCTCTGGCCTGAGGTCCGTCGTATGTCCGGACAGATCCACCCGATCTGCCGATTCAGAACCACCTGCTTGACTTTCCGAGGTGGGCCTTAAGAATCCCCGCCAGGCGACCTCGGCTTGCCGCGGGTGGCGGGTGACCGTTGGGGATTCGCCCCGCCGTGCCGTGGAACAACCCGCCCAGCCACGGTGTCCAATCCACAATGAAGCTGCATTGCCGGTACCGCGGTGTGCTCCCAGCCGGGCACACGGCAATCGACCTGCTTTTGCTGGCCGCCTGGATCTGGCATGCCGTGGTGTTGCTGAAGCCCGAGAAGGCTTGGTCGCCGGCGCCGGGAAACGCCTTGGCGGCTTATGCTCGGGAAGAATCCGTGGGATGGGAACCCATGGCTCAGTGCGGCCCGCCGGAACCCCGATTTGCCCTCATTCTGAGTGGAACTCTGCCGGCCGGCATCGTCTCCGGCTCCCTGCGGCCGGAAGCCGGATGGCAGACCCGCCACCGGTTGTGGGATCCCATCTGGTTCCTGATCCACCAGGCGGTGGCCATTCCGTTCTGGTTCCTGATGGGCGCGTGGATCGACGGTGGCCGTTCCCGCCTCGGCGGGACGATGCAGGCGTACCTCGTGGGCCGTATCGCTCTCGCGCTGCTCGCCATGCTGGGGAGCGGCATCGGTTGGAAGTTGCAGGTCCTGTTCTGGCTCGCCCTGACCGTGTACGGCGCCCCGATGGCATCGCGCTGGCTCCTGCGCGGCGCGCGCGCATTGGGCCGCGCGTAGGACGGCCGCCCGCCTAGCCCTCGGGTGCCTCCTCGAAGATGCCCAACTCGCGATTCTTCCGCACCGCGTTCCAGGCGAAGCACTTCCCGTTCATGGCCACGTAAACGCCGGGCGGCAGGGTCTGGACGAAGGCCAGCGCGGTCCCCAGGTTGAAGATCCCGTCCGAGCTGCCAAAGGTGTAGGGCACCATGGCGCCGGTCAGCACGATGGTCTTGCCGGTGACGGCCTGGCCCAGTACGGCGGCGGTCTCGGGCATGGAATCGGTGCCGTGGGTAATCACGATGCGGCGCTCCGCGGCGCGGATACAGCGGTCCAGGATGGTCCGGCGCTGCGCTTCGGTCATCTGCAGGCTGTCGATCATGAGCGGGGTTTCGACGGCGACATCCAGGCGGCAGCGTCCCAGGCGCAGCATGTCGGCGATGTGGGTGTCCTTGAAGAACAGCTCGCCCGTGAGCTCGTTGTACTCCTTGTCGAAGGTGCCGCCGGTGACGATGATGCGGATCGGATCGGAGTGCATCTTCTTACCTATAGCGCTTTCCGGCGGGGGACGCGTCCCCCTTGGCCGGGCCGCCGGAAAGTTCGTTCTTAGGGTGGAATCCGGCGGCGAATCTGCCGATATGAAGGAAAGGGAAGGACGCGGTCCATGGGTGCTTTTGTCGCGGCAGTGGCGGTGGTGGCCGGATTGGCGATGTCCGGGTCCGCCCTCGCCGCCGATTCCGCCGCGCCCCCTCCCGGCCCTATCGAGCTGAACAACCAAGGCGTCGAGATGGCCGCCCAGGCGCGGTACGCGGAGGCCGAGGAGTTCTACCGGCAGGCGCTGGGGAGGCTGGCGGCATCGTCTCCCGTAGCCGGGCACGTGTTGGACAATCTGGCCGCGCTCTACCTGGCCAAGGGCGATGCCGCCGAAGCCGAGTCCTGCGCCCTCCGTGCGGGCGCCATGCTGGGCGAGACGGATCGAACCGGCAACCGCGTCCTGCTGGCCAGTATCTACGTCGAGGAGCGCCGCTTCGCCGAAGCGCGAACCCTCCTGGAACCGGCCCTCCCCGCCGCCTCCGGACAACTCGCATTCAACCTCAACGCCACTCTGGCCGCTGCCGCGCTGGGCGCCGAGAAACTGGAAGACGCGCAGGAGTTCTGCCGGCGGGCACTGGAGATTGCCGCCACCTCGCTTGCGCCGAATCATCCGGGCATCGCGTCGGTCTGGAACAATCTGGGGCAGATATACCGCTTTCAAGGACGCTACCTGGAAGCCGAAACCGCGTATCGCAAGGCCGTCGAGATCTGGACCGCCGCCCGCGGCCCCGCGCATCCCCTGGTGGCGCGCGGATTGCTGAATCTGGCCGCCTTCGAACATGAACGCGGCCGGGAACGCGCGGCCGAAGAACTGTACGGGCGCGCCGCCGGCATCCTCGACCGGACCATCGGCGCGGACGCCTTGCAGACGCTGATCGCGCGCAACGAACTGGGCGATGTGCTGCGCGCCGAAGGCCGGTATGCCGCATCCGAACAGGCGAGCCGCGCCACCCTTCCGGCCATCCGGAAACTGCTGCCGGAGAGCGACCCGAGGGTGCTGCGCGCGCTCGCCAACTACGCCCGCCTGCTGGCGGCCACCAAGAGGCAATCCGACGCCAACGCCCTGTGGACGCACATCCGCCTGGTGGCGGGCACTCTGGCCAGCGGATCCCTCCGGTAACGCCGCCGCTGGGCGGCCGGCCCCGGCAATTGCGCCGGCCCGGGGTGCTTGTCGCGCTCCGCGGCTGGCTGTTAGATTCAGAAGATGCGAACCGCCCTTGCGGCCTGCGCCCTCCTGCTGGCGGCCACGGCGCCCGCCCAGGAACCCGTGAAGATCCGCGTCGATGCGTCCACCCTGGGTGCGCCCTTCCAGCCGTTCTTCCGCTACTTCGGCTACGACGAGCCGAACTACACCTACACCGCCAACGGCCGCAAACTGGTGCGCGAACTGGCCGGCATCAGCCGCACGCCAGCTTACTTCCGGACCCACTTCCTGCTGGCCACGGGCGACGGCAAACCCGCCTTCAAGTGGGGATCGACGAATGCCTACACCGAAGACGCTTCCGGCCGGCCCGTGCTGAACTGGGCCATCGTCGACCGCATCTTCGACACCTACGTGGAAGCCGGCGCCCGCCCCTTCGTGGAAATCGGACCAACTCCGCAGGCGCTCTCCAGCCACCCCGATCCCTACGTGCCGGTATGGTCGCCGGGCGCGGCCTTCGACAAGTACTACCTGGGCTGGTCGTATCCGCCCGCCGATTACGGCAAGTGGGCCGCCCTGATCGCCCAGTGGGTGCGCCACTCGGTGGAGCGCTACGGAAAGACCTCCGTGGAATCGTGGTATTGGGAAGTGTGGAACGAGCCCGACATCTCCTACTTCCACGGCAATCCCGAGGATTACGACAAGCTCTACGACGCGACCGCGGCCGCCGTGAAGGGCGCCTTGCCCACGGCGCGAGTGGGCGGTCCGGCCACTACCGGTCCCGGCCCCACCGGCCGCAGCGCCGGCTTCCTGCGCCAGTTCCTGCAGCACTGCCAGGCCGCCGGCACGCCCCTCGATTTCATCAGCTTCCACGCCAAGGGGAGCCCGCGCATGGTGGATGGACACGTGCGCATGGGGATCTCGAACAACGCCTCCGCGGTGGCCGCCGGGCTGGACATCGTCGCGGCCTTCTCCAAGTACCGCAACCTGCCCATAATTCTGAGCGAGAGCGATCCGGAAGGCTGCGCCGCCTGCTCGGCCCGCGTCTACCCGCAGAACGCCTATCGCAACACGCCGCTGTACGCCTCCTACACCGCGGCCATGATCGATAGCATCGTCCAACTGGCAGGCCGTTCCCAGGCCAACCTCGAGGGCATGCTCACCTGGGCCTTCGAGTTCGAGGATCAGCCGTACTTCGACGGTCTCCGCACGCTGGCGACCAACGGCATCGATAAACCGGTTCTCAACCTGTTCCGCATGGCCGGCCTGCTGGAAGGCGGCCGCCTGGGGGTGGAAAGCACCGGCGCGCGCGGCATTGACCGCCTTCTGCGCGAGGGCGTCCGCGAGGCTCCCGACATCGATGCCCTGGCCACCCGCAGCGGCCGGCGCATCGCCGTGATGGTATGGAATTATCACGACGACGACCTTCCCGCGCCGCCCTCCGATGTGCGCCTGACAATTGCGGGACTGCCCTCCGAGGCGGGCCGCGTGCTGCTGCGCCACTATCGCATCGACGACAGCCACAGCAACGCCTTCACGCTGTGGCGTCAGATGGGGTCTCCGCAGCATCCCGCCCCGGACCAGTACGCGCGCCTGGAAGCCGCCGGCCAACTGGAGCCGCTCGAATCGCCGCACTGGGTTGGGGCCGGCCCGGAGGCGCTGGACCTGGCATTCCAGCTTCCCCGTCAGGGGGTATCGCTGATCGAGCTGAGCTGGTAAGTTGCCCCGCCGGCTAGCTTCTCTTCCACGCTGCGGACCTTGTCTTCCATGGTCTGCTCCCGGTCGATGCGCGTGCCGAATCTCATGGAGGTCGAGATCCGCGGCACGCCCGCCGCGTGCAGCGCTTCGTGGCACCGCTTGACCGCCGCGAACACGGCGTCCCACTCGCCTTCGATGTTGGTTCCGTAAGCGTGCAGCTTGGTTCTCAAGCCGGCTTCGGACAGTATCCGTTCGCACACGGCCACCTGGCTGGAAACCGAAGTGCCGGCGCCGATTGGAATGACGCACAGATCCGCGATGACTTTCATAGGCAGCGCTCCCCATGCCCAGTATCCCACCGCCGGCCCGATACGGGCCGTTGCCGCTTTCCGCCGCAACCGGCCGATGCGGCCCCGCCGGTGACCGGACTGGCTACTCCCTGACCAGCCCTTACGATCTGGTAGACTATAGGCTTCTGGTTTGAATTCCGGTTGCGGGGTCTGTGCTTGAAGGTACGCGTACTGGTTGTGTCTTTACTGTCGGTTGGCGCCTTCTCCCTGGGCGCCGAATCGCCGGATGCGACGCCGGTCTTCGCGCCCGACGTGATCGTGCGGAATTACTGTTCGGCGATGCTCCGCCAGGCGCAAGCGGCCAAAGGCGCATCCATGGAAGTGCAGATCGAGGCCTCGCTTCCCGCCCTGAAGAAGCATGGTAAACTGCGCGCCCTGCGGCACATTTCCAAGGTGGGCCGGATCACATACAAGGTGCTGGGGTTCGAAGGCGATAACACGGTCAAGAACGAAGTGATCGCGCGCTTCCTCCAGGCCGAAATCGACGCCCAGGGCGAACAAGCGGTGTCCTTCGCCGTGACGCCCGACAATTACAAGTTTCTGTACAAGGGCCGCAGCCAGTTCGGCGGGCGCCCGGTGCACATCTTCCAGGTGACGCCCAAGAAGAAGCGGGAGAACCTGTTCAAGGGCGAGATCTGGATCGACGCCGAAACCTACTTGCGGGTGCAGGAAACCGGCTACATGGTCAAGAACCCGTCCATTTGGGTGAAGAAGTTTGCCTTCACGCGGCAGTACGACGTGCGGGACGGGATGTCGGTTCCCCGGCTCGTGGCCGGCCGCGTGGATACCCGGCTGGTGGGCCCGGCGGAACTGAAGATGGACTTCAGCAATTTCAGCGTCGACACCACCGCCGCCGACGAGGATATCGACGCGCAGTGACGCGGCGCCAAGCCGCCCGCGGCGGCTGCGTGCCGGTGTGGAGACTCGATGCGAACCCTGTTTCTGAATCCTCCCTCTTTTGAAGGCTTCGATGGCGGAGCCAGTTCCCGCTGGCCGGCCTCCCGCGAAATCGAGTCCTACTGGTATCCGGTGTGGCTCTGCTACCCCGCCGGCATGCTGCCCGACAGCCGGGTGGTGGACGCCCCGCCGCACAAGATCTCCATCGCACAGACCGTCGAGATGGCCAGCCAGTTCGAACTGCTGGTGCTCTACACGTCAACGCCGGGTTTCCACGTCGACGTCAGAATGGCGCAGATGATGAAGGACCGCAACCCCAAGCTCAAAGTGGCTTTCGTGGGCCCGCCGGTCACCGTCGATCCCGAGCAGACGCTGCTGCGTAACAAGGCCATCGATTTCCTGGTGCGCCGCGAGTTCGATTACCAGATCGCCGGCTACGCCCAGGGCAAACCCATCGGGGACCTCCCCGGCGTCAGCTTCCGCAGGAACGGCGGCGTGGTACACAACCCCGAAGGGCCGGCCATCGAGGACCTGGACGCGCTGCCCTGGGTCACCAAAGTTTACAAGCGCGATCTGGACATCACCCGCTACAACGTCCCCTTCCTGCTGCACCCGTTCCTCTCCTTCTACACCTCGCGCGGATGCCCGGCGCTGTGCACCTTCTGCCTGTGGCCGCAGACGCACTCCGGCCACCGCTGGCGGCTGCGCTCCGCCGCCGACGTGGCGAGCGAAGCGCGCTACGCCCTGGAGCAGTTTCCCAACCTCAAGGAAATCTTCTTCGACGACGATACCTGCAACTACCGCAAGGAGCGCACCCTCGAGCTGTGCCGGCATCTAGCGCCCCTCAAGGCCACCTGGAGCTGCACCTCGCGCGTCACCACCGACTACGAAACGCTGCGCGCCATGAAGGAGGCCGGGTGCCGGCTGCTGGTCGTCGGCTATGAGTCCGGCGACCCCCAGATCCTGAAGAACATCAGGAAGGGCGCCACCGTCGAGATGGCGGAACGCTTCACCGCCAACTGCAAGAAGCTCGGCCTGCTGGTGCACGGCGATTACATCATCGGCCTGCCCGGCGAGACCCGCGAGAGCATCCGCAGGACCGTCGATTTCGCCAAGCGCATGGATACCAATACTATCCAGGTCTCCATCGCGCACCCCTATCCCGGCACGGAGTTCTACGAGTACGTCAAGAAGAACAACCTGATTACGGTCGATTCCATGACCGACGAGACCGGCCATCAACTCCCCAATATCATCTATCCCGGCCTGGATCGCGGCGAGCTGGTGGAGTGGGTCGAGAAGTTCTACGGCGAGTATTTTTTCCGGCCGCGCGTGGTGTGGCGCATCGTGCGCAAGGCCGTGTTCAACGGCGAAGAGCGGCGCCGCCTGGCCAAGGAAGCCCGCGAGTACCTGGCGCTTCGCTCCAAGCGCAAGAGGTTCGTCTCCGAGCAGAAGTCGGCCGCCAAGCCGGCGCCGGCCCCCGCCGGTTCGGGCGATTAGCGATGTGGGGCACCGTTGAAAACCGCGGGCCGCTCGCTCACGCTCGCGGTTCCGGGCCGGACACCGTCGAAAGCTCGGGCCAGATGGCCGAAAACGGGAGCCCGCATCCGAAGCGCGTTTTCATTGCCTTCCGTGGGCCGCAGGCCCATGGCGGCAGGTTGTCAACCTGCGGCGGACGCCAAGGGGGTACCCCGGTAACCCGCCTTCCGACGATTGCACAATGCCGCCCGGGCCGATTGCGGGTGCCCTCTGGGCGGGGCCGCGGGATGCCATCCTGCCCCACCAGGCCGGGCACGGCCCATACCCGACATGTCCTCTGAAACCGCGCGCCTGCGAATCAAGACCTGGACCTGCGCCACGGTGGTGGTGCTCAGCAACGTCCTAGGCAACTTCTTTCTCAAACGAGGCATGCCCGCCGACCTGCCCACGCCGCTGTCCTACGTCGCGGCGCTGTTCCAACCGTGGGCGGCGCTGGGCGTGGTCCTGCTGATAACCTGGATGCTCTCGCGCATGACCTTGCTAAGCTGGGCGGACCTGAGCTACGTGTTGCCGGTCACTGCCATCGGATACGTGCTGGTGGCGCTCGAGGGCAAGCTGTTCCTGCACGAGGAGATCGGCCTGAAGCGCTGGGCCGGCATCGTGCTGATCGTGGCCGGGGTGGCGCTGGTGGGCGGCGGAACCGCCGTGCAGACCCCCCGCCGCGGCGAGGAGCCGGCGCGGTGAAACTGCTGCTGCTCGGGATCATCGTGGCGGCCACCGCGGCGGGCGAGGTGCTGGCCGCCATGGGTATGCGCCGGCACGGCGAAATCCGCGACTTCCGCCCCGGAGCGCTCGGCCGCGCCGCCGCCGTGCTGACGCGCAACCGCTTCGTCATCGGATACGTCGCCGCCATGGCGGTCTCGTTCTTCGCCTTCATGCGGCTGCTGACCGTTTCCAATTTGAGCTACGCCGTTCCCGTCACCGCCGTCACCTACGCGCTGGAAACCGTAATGGCCAAATATGTTCTTAAGGAACGCGTCAACTGGCTGCGCTGGGCGGGCGCCGCGCTGGTGATCTGCGGCGTGGCGCTGGTGTCCCTGTGATCTGGCTGGCGGCCCCTGCGCTGGCCGCGGCGGCCTACTACCTGCTCGCCATCCTGGCCGCGGCCCGATGGCGCGGCGTCTCGGGCGCCGCGGCGCAACCCACCGCGCCGCCGCCCGTTTCCATCCTCAAGCCGGTGCACGGCCGCGACCCGCGGTTCTGGGAAGCCATCCGCTCGTACGCCGCGCAGGACTACCCCGAGTTCGAGATACTCTTCGGAGCGGTCGATCCCCGCGACCCGGCCATCGAGGATATCGAGCGCCTGCGCCGCGAGTTCCCAGCGCTGCCCGTGTCGCTGCACGTGGTTTCGACCGCCGCGCCCAACGCCAAGGCCGGCGTGCTGGCGGAGTTGACGCGGCATGCCCGGTTCTCCGTCCTGCTGGTTAGCGACAGCGATATCCGCGTCACCCCCGGCTACCTGCGCGCCGTGACGGCGCCGCTGGCCGATCCGGCCGTGGGCGCCAAAGTGGGTCTGGTCACGTGCCTCTACCGGGCGCGGGCGGAGTCCTGGCCTTCGCGCGCCGAAGCGCTGGGGATCTCGACCGAATTCGCGCCCAGCGTGCTGGTGGCGCGCATGCTGGGCCAGGCGGAATTCGCCCTGGGATCGACCATGGTCTTCCGCGCCGAGGTGCTCGGCGAGGCCGGCGGCTTCGAAGCCATCGCCGAGTACCTGGCCGACGACTACCAACTCGGCTGCCGCATCCACCGCCGCGGCTACCGCATCGTGTTTGCGCCCGAGGTGGTCGAAACCGATCTGGGCGGCGAATCCTGGGCGCAAACCTGGAAGCACCAGGTGCGGTGGTCGCGCACCATCCGTGTCTCCCGGCCGCAGGGCTATTACGGGTACGCGGTGACGCACGCCACCCTATGGGCGCTGGTGGCTTTCGCCGCGGGCCAGTGGTGGGCTGGCGCCGCGGCGCTGGGGTTGCGCCTGATCGCCGGAGTGTGGATCGGCGCCGGCATCCTGAAGGACCGCCGCGTGCTGGCGGATGCGTGGCTCATCCCCCTGCGCGATCTCTTCGGCTTCGCCGTGTGGCTGGCCGGATTGGCGGGCAAGACGGTGGAATGGAGCGGCGAGACGCTACGCTTGTCGGCGGATGGGAAGATACGGCGGGCTTGACTGCCGGCCTTTAGTCAGGCCTGGTACTGTTCGTCCGTGACGTGTTCCAGCCAGTCGACGGCCTTTCCGTCGAGCTGTTCCTGTATGGCAATGTGCGTCATGGCAGTGGTTGCCGCGGCCCCATGCCAGTGTTTCTCGCCGGGCGCAATCCAGACGACGTCCCCCGGCCGAATCTCGTCCACCGGTCCGCCCCAACGCCGGACCCGGCCGCAACCCGCCGTCACGATCAGGGTCTGGCCCAGCGGGTGTGTGTGCCATGCCGTGCGGGCGCCTGGCTCGAATGTCACATTGGCGCCGAACGCGCGCGCCGGAGCGGGCGGGTTGAACAGCGGGTCGATGCGCACGGCACCGGTAAAATACTCTGCGGGCCCTTTGCCTGAAGGTTGTGAACCGCTTCGTTCGATCTCCATCTCTTGAACTCCTTCGCGTGGCCGCTCACCGGCCGGTCAGCCGCTCCAGTTTTTCGGGGTACCGGGCGCCTTGCACCGTAATCTTCGATGCGGCGTTCTCGATGTCACCGAGATCGCCGGGCGTGAGTTCGACCGCGGCTGCACCGATGTTTTCGTCCAGGCGATGCAGCTTTGTGGTGCCCGGGATCGGCACGATCCACGGCTTCCGGGCCAGCAGCCAGGCCAGCGCGATCTGAGCGGGCGTCGCCTTCTTCCGTTCCCCGATGCCGGCCAGCAGATCGATCATGGCCTGATTCGCCTTGAGAGCCTCCGGCGTGAAGCGAGGCAGGGTGCTGCGGAAGTCGGAGCTGTCGAACTTCGCAGTTTCGTCGATCTTGCCCGTGAGGAAGCCCTTGCCCAGGGGGCTGTACGGGACAAGGCCGATTCCGAGTTCCTCCAGCGCCGGTATCACTTCCGCTTCAGGACGTCTCCACCACAGCGAATACTCGCTCTGGAGAGCGGCGACCGGCTGCACTGCGTGCGCGCGGCGGATGGTCTGCACTCCTGCCTCGGAGAGGCCGAAGTGCTTGACCTTGCCTTCCTGAATCAAGTCCTTAACCGCTCCAGCTACGTCTTCGATAGGCACGTTCGGGTCAACCCGATGCTGATAGAGCAAGTCGATCGTCTCGACCTTGAGCCGTTTGAGCGAGCCCTCGGCGGCTTGCTTGATGTGCTCCGGCCGGCTGTTCAGGCCCGGCGAACCCTTCATCCCGCGGGGATCGAGATCGGGACTGAGGTCGAAACCGAACTTGGTGGCGATCGCCACCCGGTCACGGAAGGGAGCGAGAGCTTCGCCCAAAAGCTCTTCGTTCAAGAACGGGCCGTACACTTCGGCAGTGTCGAAAAATGTGATGCCGCGTTCCACGGCAGCCCGGAGGAGAGAGGTCATCTCCCGCTTGTCTTTGGGCGGACCATAAGAAAAGCTCATACCCATGCAGCCGAGCCCGAGAGCCGACACTTCCAGGCCGCTATTTCCAAGTCTGCGCTTCTGCATTGTTCCTCCCTGGTAACCGATTCTCTCATTTCCGGGTTAGGACCGGGCGGCGATGAAGCGGTATCCCGATCCTTCCGAAGGGAGCGGCTCAAGGCCGGATACCAGGCCAACGCCGCCGAGAGCCTCAGCATGGCGCTGGAGTGGTTTCCGCGCGAAAGGTGGATGAGGCCATCGGGATCAGCCTCGGACTGATCGAGATCTGAACGCTCCCGCCCTCGCCCGCCTTGACGCCCCCAGCCGCCGCCGGTTACCCTGATAGTCGATCAACCGGTCCTGTTTCCATCGATCCATTTGGAGCCCACTGTGATTTTTCTTCTTTTCGGACCTCCCGGCTGCGGCAAAGGCACGCAGTCGGCCTCGCTGGGGGCGCGCTTCGGCATCCCCGCCATTTCCACTGGAGAACTGTTCCGCGCCGAGGTCAAAGCCGGGACGCCGCTGGGCCGGAAGGCCTCCGCGATCATGGCTTCGGGTGCGCTGGTGAGCGACGACATCGTCAATGGCATGGTCGCCAACCGCATCTCGCAGCCCGATTGCGCCCGCGGGTTCCTCCTCGACGGTTATCCGCGCACCGTGCCGCAAGCCGAAATGTTCGCCGCGCTGCTGCGCGAACGCGGGCTGCCCGATCCGGTGGTGATCCACCTGGATGTGGCCGATTCCGTGCTGGTCGCGCGGCTCACGGCGCGCCGCCAGTGCCCCCAGTGCAAGCGCATCTACAACCTGACATCGCAGCCGCCGCGCGTGGCCGGGCGCTGCGACGACGATGGCGCGGCGCTGCTCACCCGCGAAGACGACAAGGAAGAAGTGATCCGCCAGCGCCTGCACGCCTACGAAGAGCAGACCGGGCCGATTCTGAATTACTACGGCCCCGCGCTGGTGCGCAAGGTGGATGGCGCGGCGCCGCCCGAGCAGGTGGAAAAGGCCATCGCCGCGGCCGTCGCCGGGCTCGCCTGAGGAAGGCTACTTCGACGCCTTGAAGTGGATGACGATCTGTGTCTTGTGCTCCACCGGGACGCCGTCCACCATGGCCGGCTTGTAGACCCAATGGCGGACCGCTTCGACTGCCGCATCGCTGAGGGCGGGATCCGTGGCTTCAATCACCGTGATGTCGCGAGCGTGGCCGTCGGTGCCGATGGTGGCGACCAGCTTGACGGTCCCCTCCGCTCCCCTCTGGCGCATGATCTTCGGATACTCGGGATCTCGCCTGTACACCAGCACGGCCGGGCTGATCTGGCCTGCCGAGGCCTTGCGTTCCGGTTCCGCTGGCTGCGCCGGATTGGCGGTGCCGGGCGTCTTGGGGGCGGCATTGGGAATGGGTCCGAAACTGATGCTGATGTGCGTCTCGTTCTCCACCGGAACCCCGTTCAGCATGGTCGGCTTGTAGACCCACTGCATCACCGCGTCTTTGGCGGCGTTCTGTAACAACGGTGGGCCGCTCACCACTTTGAGGCCCTTGACTTTGCCATCCACGCCGATGGTGGCCACCAGCTCGACGATTCCATGCTGGCCCGCCCGTTGCGCTTCCTTCGGGTACTCGGGATCGCGCTTGTATACCAACGCGGCCTGGCTGAGATGGGGTGCCGGGGGCTTGGCGGCCGTGTCGCCGGTCTGGGCAGCCTGCTCCTTCCTGGCAGCCGGCGGACTTACGTTTCCGGAACCGCCCGGCGGCTCGGGCGTGGCCACCGGAGAGCCTTGCCCCTGACCGAAGTTCAACTCCACCTCGGCCTCGCTCTCCACCGGGACCCCATCCTGCATGGCTGGCTTGTAGATCCACTGCATGACGGCATCCGCGGCGGCCCTTCCCAGCATCGGCGGACCCTTCAGCACTTTGACGCCCTTGACTTTGCCATCCGTGCCGATGGTGGCCACCATCTCGACGGTCCCATGCTGGCCCATCTGCTCCGCCAACCTCGGATATTCGGGATCTCGCTTGTATATCAACAGGGGAGGAGTGGTTTGGGGAGCCGGGGGCTTGGCCGTAGGACTGGTTTGGGGCGCCGGGGGCGCGACCGGTGAGTCGCTTTCGGGCGGCCGGACCGGCTTCGTCAACAACTTGAAGGTCATCGTGACCTTGGCGGTCTTCTCCACCGGGACACCGTTCAGCAAAGCCGGCTTGAATCGCCACTGGGCCACGGCGTCGACAGCGGGTTTCTCGAGGAGGGGCGTCGAGGATTCCAGCACTCGAATGCCGCGGGGGACGCCATCCGTTCCGACGAGGAGCTCCATCGCGACTTCCCCGTCAACGCCGGCCCTCCGCGCTTCCTCGCTATACTCACCCTCCTTCCTGTAGATGACCACGGGGTCCTGGAGACCCGGCGGGCGGGGCGCCCCGGCGGGCAGCCGGAAGGCCACCGTGGCCGTGCTTCCGACTTCGACGCCCTGGGGGCGGTACACGTAGTGGAGTACGGCATCCTGCGCCGCCGCCCTCAGCAGCGGGTTGCCGCTGACCGGCCACGCGCTCTTCACGCGCCCATCGGCTCCGATGACGGTCTCGAGGATCACGTCGCCCTGTACGGCCGCCTGAAGCGCTTCGGGAGGATATGCCGGCTCCACTTTGTGAATCAGCCGGCGCTCCATGTCGGTGCCGGGAACGTCGATCCGGGACGGGCTTTGCGGCTGCGGAGTGGCCGCAGGCGCCGGCGTGGGAGCATCTTCCTTCGGCTGCGGCAGCGGCTGCCCGGATTCGGGTTGGCTCGCGGTTTCGGGCGCCGTCCGGATTTCCTGCGCCGCCGTCACGCGCACCGCTGCCGTCATGTAGAACAGCGGCAGGCTGCACGCCGCCACCGCCAACCATCGCGCGCGGCTCCATCCGCGCGAAATCTCCCGCGTTTCATCCAGGATTCGCTCGACCCGGTTCCGCACCTCGGCGGTTCTCGCCATGGCCATGGCCTCCCATACCATTCGGCCGCGGCCGCTCTGCACGGCCGCGGTCATATCCAGCAGGGTCTGCGCATAGCACTCGCGCCGGCCGAGTTCGAGGACCGTCGCGTCGTCGCACGCCTGTTCCGCCAGGGACGCCAACCGCCGCCCCAGCCACCACGCCAGGGGATGGAACCAGAACAGGCACCGGTTCAGCCCCGCCAGCGCCGTCACCGCCCAGTCCGCGCGCCGCACGTGCATCCGCTCGTGGGCCATGGCAGCGTCGAGCTTGTCCGCCGGCCACTCGCGCCAGGCCGCCGGCAGGAGGATCTTCGGCCGCGCCAGCCCCACGGTCATGGGCACGGCGATCCAATCCGATTCGAAAACGTGGTCCGCTCCCAGGCAGTCCACCCTGCGGCTGGCGCGAACCAGCCTGCGCGTGAAACCGTAGCTCGCCACCAGCAGCGCCGCGAACACCAGCACGCCGGCGCCATAGATCGCGGCCGCCGCTTGCCGCCAGTCGATGGGCGCGGGATGCGCCGCGGGCTGAGTTGCCGGCCGCGCTGTGGCGATCGCCGGACCCGGCGCGATGGCGACCGTTGCCGCCACGGGCTCGGCGGGCGCGGGCCGCAGGACACGCAGCGTGAGAGGTGGAAGCACCGGCCCCAGGACCGCCATCAGCAGCATGGCCGCGGTCATCAGGGTCCAGACCGCGTGCCGCCCCGCCGCGCTGCGCACCCGCAGCAAGCCGATCGCCGCCCATGCCGCCGCCGCCAGAGGGAGCGAGCGTAGGCTCACGTCCACCAGGAACTCGACCACCGCCGCACCGGCATCCATTTCAGTCTCCTTCGCGGGTCTTGCGCCGCGCGATGCGCTGCGCCAGCCGCTGCAGTTCCCGCTCGTCCACCACCTCGTTGTTCACCATGCCCACCAGGAGTTGCTCCACCGAGCCGCCGCAGAACCGTTCGATGATCTGCCGCACCGCCTTGGCCGCCACGTTCTGCGGGGCGTCCAGTCCGGAGTAAATGTTGGACCGGCCATCCACGCGGTGCGCCACGTAGCCTTTCTCTTCGAGGCGGGAGAGAATCGTGCGGGCCGTCGACTCCTTCACCGGATGCCGCCCGGCCAGTTCCTCGCAGATGTCCTCGGTCGAGGCCGCCCCGCGCCGCCACACCGCCTCCATGACGAGGTGTTCGAGCGCGCTCAGGGGCTTTCGGGGATGTTTTTCGCTCAACATTGTAGCGCTACTAAATGTAGCGCAAAACGACGGGCGTGTCAAGACGGATTTTGACGGAGCTTTGACGAGAGCCCACCGATCCCGCAACTGTGCTATATTCGGCACGTTTCCCAGCGATCTGGCGAACCGGCGCGCCAGTATGCGTGAACGCGAAACGGGCAAAGGGGCAAAGGAGGTATCCAAGGCCCATGACCGACCTGGCGATGTTCAACCGGCTCACGCTCGTCCGCGGGATATGCTTTTTGTGGTTGCTTTCGAAGGAGGCCATCGCACCCGGCGCCATTTTCATGCTCTCCGACGATTCCGGGCAGCCGGGGAAGAAGTGCCTGGTGGCCTATCAGTTCTCTCCCGGCGTGGCGCCGGCCAGCGGCGTTCCCCAGGTGTACCAAGGGGCGTCCGGCCGGCTGGAGCCGATCCTGATGGTGGGAAAGGAGAAAGCCGACCAGCTCGGGCGCGACCTGATGCGCTAGCCACGCGCGGCAGTTCGAATTCCATGAGATCGGGCTTGCCATTCCTGTTCGGTTTGCTGGCTGTCGCCGCTCTCGGCGGCGGCCTCATGCAACTGCGGGTCATGCACTACATTAATGAGCCGCAATCCGGGTTGGCACATGGGGAGCCGCCTCCCGAGATTATTCCTCCGCCTCCCGTCGAGCGGCTGCGCTCGCCGCACGCGCTACTGGTGCTGGACGTTTCAGGCAGCATGAAGACCTCGGACCACGATCATAAGCAGTCCGCCGCGGTGTCCCGCTTCTACGAGGTCTACTTGGGTCTTTCGCACGAGACGCTGGCCAAATCGGAATCGGCGAAAGTGGCCGTAGTCCTTTTCTCGACGGTGGCGCAAGTGATCGATTGGGACGGCCAGGGTCAAGCCTGGCTCGATGTCACGCCGGAGAACGCCAAGCCTTTTAATAAGATGGTCGAGACTTACCTCGGCATAGGGGCAAACGAGCCCAGGAAGGGGCAGGACACCGATTACATCGCCGCGCTCGATGAAGTGGGGCGCCTCGCCGAAGGCTTGCCCAGCCCGCCACTGGTGCTGTTCATGACCGACGGCATCTTCGAGCCCAATCCGCTCTTCTCGACCCAGGTAACCGCGGAGCAGAAGATGAAGCTCGCCCCCGCCGTGTATGGGAGCAGGCAGCGTGAGATAGAAGAGATCTCGGGCGGCGGCAAGCGGTTTCTCTCCATGCGGAAGTTGGAGCCCGTGTTCGATCCGCGGTCCATCGATGCCGGCGGCGTCAAGCCCACGCCGGCGCTGAACGACGAACTCTCGGCCATGGTTCCGGAGTCCGTCCGGAAGTTGACGCGGCGCACGTTCGAGCTGTCCCGGCGGGAAACCGCGGCCTGCCTGTTCTGGGCGCCCCTGTACCTGGCTGAATCCCCCAGCGTGAATCTGGCCGCGGCCGTCGCCAGCGCCCTCGCGCCGCCCACCGGGTGCCGCACGTGGGGAGACAAGACGCACTTCATCCCCGTGCGCGATCCCCGAGACCTTCCGGGGGACTTCGTCGGCATTCTCTCGTCCTGGTTCCGCCTTGTCGAGTTGCCGATCCCGGCCGGCAGCACGGGGGTAAGGGCCCCGGCCGAGGTCCAGGCGTTCGCCGTCTATATCGAAAGCGGCGACACGTGCACGAGATTCGAGCTGACGCAAGGCGACTCGGCGATCGGGCTGAGCGGGCAGAATGGCCAGTGGGCAGGCGTTTCCAGCAAAGGAGGCGAATGGGCGTTCCGCGACGATTGTGGCTCCGTTCGGGGAGGCAAGCTCTACTACCGCCTGCGGCATGAATGGGCGTTGCGCCTCCCGGGCAATTGGTACAAGGGCGAGAACGAGGAGCATCTGCCCCTGGACGTGTTACTGATGTCTCTCGATACCGAGAAGCCCGTGCCCGCCGCGTCCGTGTACGCCAGTCTTCCGGAGAGCCTCCCTGCGACTTTGCGGCCATCCGGCGGCGGCTCGCCGCTGCCGGTAACTCTGCGCAAAGACCACAACGCTTCCGGCGATGTCGCCTATAGCGGCCGGATACCAGCCGGAGGGATCCCCTCCGGCAGGGCCGAAGTTCAGGTCGATCTCGCGGGCTTGCAGGCTTCCGCCATACCGGCCGGCCGGGAGACCTTGAGCGAGACACTCGAGATCAGGCCGGCCGTGCGGGTGCGCGTCCGAACCGGCGATGGGCATCCCGCGACGCTTGGCGCGCGCGGACTGCCGCGGGAAGCTCACGCCCTGGAACGGCTATGGGAGCGCATCCATGGGAAGTGATCCGCTCCTCCAGCCCGGCGACGCCGCGGCGCGCCAGATGAGGGACGCCCAGCGCTGGGCCGCGATCCATCGCAAAGAGACCCGCATGGTGATGCTCACCGGTGCGTTCCTGGCGGTCAGTACGCTGTATTTCGCGGGCGTCAACGCCTATTTGCTGGTGCACGCCAAGCCCCGCCCGTTCACCCTGTCCTTCGAGCAGCCCGCCAGCGAACGGCTTCCGGGCTGGTACCGCGCGCGGCTTGAGTGGGAGCCCATGCGGAACCGTGAACTCGTGCGGCCATGGGTGCTGTTGGATGGCGTGGCCCTGACGGAAGCTCCGCCCCGCGACGCGGGGACGCGCCGGGACCTTTCGCTCGCGCAGACCGTGCAGGTCGAGATCGACGTTCCGCCGGACTGCACCACCGGCCTTCATCGGGGGCGCGTGGTCTTCGACCGGGTTGGCGGCCCCGGCGTGCTGCCCGCCGAATTGTCGACGCCGGTGGCCGTCGAGGTGACCGGCGGCTTCTGGAGCAGTTGGTTCCTGCTGCGGAACTGGCTGATCCTGGCCGCGGGCGTGGGCGCCGTACTGTATCTCTATTGTGTCTTCTACTTCCCCAGGCCGGCCGGCTGGCTGGTCATCCTGCAGTACGCCGGCGGCGTCCCCAGGCCGAACAAGGTTGTCCTGCGTATGCCCGCTTCCGCGCGGTTCCTGCCGTGGCGGAGATCTTCCGTGCCGCTCGCTTCCATCTGGAAACAGGCGCGGATGAAGCCGGCTTCGCAGGTCCAGGGCGAGGTGGTGTTCTGGTTCCCGAACGTGCCGGTTCTGTTGATTCATTGGCGCCGCACGCCCGAGGAGTTGACGCGCAAGATTACCGACTGCTACGCCCTTTCCGAAGTGGACCTCGCCGACTTCGTGCCGTGCGGCCCGTTGGATATCATGCGCGAGAACGTCGTGTACAAGCAGGGGATATCGGAATCGCAGTCCGTTATGTTCAGCTACCGGAACAGCCGGCGGATGTCGTGAGCGGCCGCCACCCCATCCTCGCGCGCGCCGCTTAAGGCGCCGCAAAGAGTGGTAATGTGTGAAAGTGGACGAGACCGGAAAGGTTGCATACTATGGCGAGCGGGATCAACGAAGACTTGGTTTTCAGTGTTGCGGAAGAGGCTGAAAAGCGGGACTATCTCGAGCTGATCGGCAAGTTCCACTTCCGGCCGACCCTGTTCGTGGGAGTCGGCGGCACCGGGGCGCAGGCGGTGGAAAAGGTGAAACGGCTCTTCCTCGCCTACGTCCGGCCGCAGATGCAGAAGAACCAGTCCGCTATGACGGCGGACATCGACCCCATGTACTCCTTTCTCGCTTTTGACACGAACAAGGGTGAGAAGAAGGAACTGTTGACCGAGAACCGCGAGTGGTTTCATTTGGGCGTGAGCGACATGGCCGAGTTTTACGAGGGCTTGGGCCAGACCCCGTTCTTCAAGGAGTGGCTGGTGCGGAATTATCCCTTGCACTCCTTGGACGCGGGCGCGGGCGGGTACCGTAACCTGGGCCGCCTGGCGCTGCTTGCGAACATCGAGAAGGCCCAGCGGGCCGTAGACCAGAGCCTCCAGCAGATCATGACCGCCGCGGCTAATCTGAAGGCGCAGGACCAGGTGCCCAACGTACACGTCTTCTGCTCCCTCTCCGGCGGCACCGGCTCGGGGATGCTGCTGGACCTCTGCTTCCTGTTGCGCCGCATGCTGCCCCAGCAACACAAGATCATAGGCCACGTCGCCGTGTTGCACGGCCTCCCTTCGGTCCCCGAGATCAAGAGACGCGACGTCCAGGTGAACACTTTCGTGGCACTGAAAGAGTTGAACGCCTTCATGACGGGTAAGCACGAGGGGGTCGCGAAGGGCTTGTGCAACTATCCTTATGGCGTCAGCGTGCATGTGGATGCGCCGCTGGATGAGTGCTACCTGATCGGTTCTCACCGCAACGACGGCGCCATTAACCTGCCCACGCAGAAGCACGTCAGCAGCTTCATGGCCCGCCTCGCCTTCATGATGGCGGCCTACAGCTTTGCCGGGGACGAGCCGGATTACGCCGGGATCATTATCAATCACGCCAGTACCTTCATCGACACCGCCGCCGGTGCGCGCACCTGTTACGTGGTGCCGGGCTTTGCGCAGGTGCATTTCCCGGTGGGAAAAGTGGCGGATCTTTTCGTCCTCGAGACGGCGCGTGCCTATATCGGCCTTCAGTGCGAGGGATCCGACGCCGATGCCGACGCGGGCGCGCTCGAGTTCCTGAAGAGCGAAAACCTGGAGTTCGCTCAACTCAAGCAACGGGTCTCGAGAAGACCGGGAGACGCCAGGAACATGCCTTTGGCGCCCCAAGCCTACGACGACCAGATCAAGTCCCTGCTGGGAGACAGCAGCCGCTATCAGAAGCGCGAGGAGATCCTCGCCTACGGCCAGAACATGCCCGCGGGCCGGCTGAGAGATTTCCAGACGATCCTCCAACCCAACCTTGACGCCATCTACAACGACTGCTGGCCCAAGATTCTGGCCACGGTGCGCAATCTCTTCGAGCAATCCGGCAAGCTGGGCCGGGGCGCGCTTGGTTTCGTCGGCAGCCTCGCGCGTCTGCTCCGGCAGGAGCGGGACCAGCTTGCCGCGCTGGACAGGAGACAGATTCAGCAGGCCTACGACTCCATCGCCCAGAATTGGCAGACGGTTCAACCGATTGTCACCGACGTGGCGACCGACGATGGGTTCATCGCTCGCAGGCTGGCCAGTTTCAAGCTGCCAAAAGCGGAAGCCCTGTACATCGCGTTCCTGAACGATGCCGAGGCGACCACCCTGGAACGGGCCAAGAACCAACTGACCGCGGGCGCGATCGAGCGGATCTGCTCGTCCCTGGACGCTCTGGCCAGGACCGTCAAGGAACTCATCGAGATAGACCTTCCGGCAGCCGCCAAATTGATCGAAAAGAAAACCCTGGAGATCAACACCGAGCTCTACAACCAGACCGAGGGTACCGACGATAGCGTGTTCAATATCTGTTCCGTCAACGCCATGACGCAGGAATGGCGGCAGGACTACCTCGAGCACAAGGGGCTCGGCCCGGCGCAGGTGCTGGCGAATCTCGTGCCGAAAGCCGGAAAGGAAGACGCCGCGCCGGCATGGCGGCCCAGCGACTTACTCTTCCCGCAAGACACCGGTGGAATGGAACTCTCTCACTACATCGCCCAAACCATCGTGAGCCGCGTGAATCCACTCCTCGAAGAAGCTCGCCACTGGAGCCCGGAAGACGTCCTTTCGATGACCGAGACGGTCGGGCGCCAGAAGCCCGAAGACATCATCGGCGGTATCTACAACAAGAACGTCCAGCCGCAGATGCAGATAGCGGCGATGAAGAACCGCGCGGGCACGGCTCCGTACAGCCTCGTATTCTGCGGCGGCGTCACGGACAAACTCAAGACCTGGCTGACAAAATCCGAGCAGTTGCAGGGCGTCGTGCTGAACGTCGCCGACAACCAGGAGACGCACCGCATCAACTACGCCAGCGCCACGCTGCCCGTGGCGCTGGCCGGCTGCGATCTCGTCGTGGACGTGCTGGGGCCGGAGTACGCCAACTGGCTCGACCGGCTCCCTTCCATGGACAAGGACGACCGAGAGCGGGACCGGGCTCTCTTCCACTGTTTTCCGGGCAGCACGAAGTGGCCCTCGCCGATTCTCGTGCATCTCGCCCACGACGTAATCAAGACTTTGTTTGCCAAGGCGCTGGCGATCTCGGAAATGCTCGACCCCAGCGAAGCGGATCTGCAACGCATGCAGACCGCCAGCCCGACGCCCAAGGAGAAGCGCTACGCCCTGTTCCAGGTCGGCGGCGCGCAGTTCTGGCTGTGGCCGTTCTTCGAACCCAACAACGAGATCTCGCCGATCAAGGACAAGCTGAAGCGTCTCGGGTCGAACATCCTGCAAGCGTATGCCGCCTTCGAGACCGACGCGGACAGCCAGCGGCAGGCGCAGGCCTGGGTCAACTGGTTCGACGAGAACTGGAGCGGCATCTACAAGAGTTCGGAAATCGCCGGCCGTGTCGCCATCGCTTTGCACAGCTTCGAAGCCCGCAAGGCGGATACCGACGACCCGCGGGAGGTCGAATTCTGGAACGCGTTCCTGGACATCGTCGCCAACTGGGAGATCGCCAAGGTCTGAAGCCCGAGGAACGGCGGCGGCGACGGAGGACCCTGGCGTGAAGTTCTTCTTTCATCTCGCACTCGATGAGTGGGCCGCCGAATCGCTGGCGCGCGCGGCGCTCAGCCTGACGGACATCGCGGACAACGGCAAGGAGCGCCACTGCTTCGTGTGGGCGGGCGTTCGCCCGCCGCCGGAAAACGCCGACTACTGGCAACGGAAGTACCCCGCCTGGGACGTGAAGCTGGCCCCGCCTGCGCCCGATCGGGATTCCCTGAGTTTGGATCGCCAGGGCCTGGCGGTCCAGGTCCGGGACCTTTTGCAGTCCGACGATCTGCGCCGTGCGCTTGACGCTCTCCTGTACGAATTGCCTGCCAGGAGGCTGGGCAGGAATGTCACCGCCGAACCGGTGCTCGTGATCGTGGGAGCCCTCGCCAATCCCGCAACCTCGGCCCTGCTGCTGGGCATCCTGGCGGGCCTCGCCCGGCTGAAGAACATGGGGCTCTACCAGCACCCGCTCTACGCCGTCTGCGACGCCGGCACGGCTGGGGGACAACTCGAAGGCGGCGCCGAGAAGGTCCGCGCGCTGGTCGCGCGCAGCCTCTTGGATATCGAGGACTTCTTCAAGAGCGCCGCTCCCCTCGAGGAGGCCGCGGCGCCGGTCTACTGTCTCGGCGAGCGGCAGATCGAAGGCCTCGCCAGTGGCCGGGACGAGCAGGTCGCTCTCGGCGCGATGACGATAATCGGACTGACACGCAGCATCCTGTTGGAGCACCAGTCCACCAACGACTTGATGCACGACCCGTTCCTTTTCCAGATCGACAGCTCGGGTATCCGCCAGGGCAATGACCGGTACGATCCGGCGGCGCCTTTCGCGGCCGTGGGGGCGTACTCGGTTGCCTGCGCGCGCGAGCATCTCGCTCGTTTGCTGGCGGCGCGCTACTGCTCCCAGGTGTTCGGCGCACTGGCGCGGCAACCGGGCCTTGACACGCTCGAGAAATGCTCGTTGCTCGAGATTCCGCGGCACTTGCTGCCCGTCGTCGAGGAAGCCGAAAGCCGCGCGCTGCAATCGGCCTGGGACCGGGTGGCCGAGCGCTTCAAGATCGCCTGGAACGAAACCATCGAGAAGGCGCGCACCCGGGAGTGGTTCGACCTCGAGCGGATTCAGTCGTTGTACAGCGGCATTTTCAAGAACCGGGACTGGGAACGCCTGCTGGGCATCTTCGGCGAGGCGCGCCTGAAAGCCATTCCCCTGGACACCTGGAACGGCGCAATCGACGAGCTCGTCGAGACCGTCGAACGCGGCTTCGTCCCGCGGCGGGTCAACCAGGTCAGCCACACCACGCGCCGCGTGCTGCAAGCCGTTCTCTCCGCCATAGACGATTCTTCCGCCTGGATCTTCTCCAGTTCGATGAGACCTCCGGTGGGATTCGAACCCCATCGGGTGGCGCAAGCGTTTCTCGGCAGAATCCGCAACCGTCTGCTGGATGCCCAGAAGAAACTGGAAGCCAGCCTGGCCATCCAAACGGCCCTGGACGCCGGCAAGCGGGACCGCCGCAAGCGCGCCGGCGAGTTGCGGAACGCGCTCGAAAAGTCGCTCTCGGAAATACCGAGTCCCGCCGCGGTGCTGTTGCGCTACCTGCCGGCATTGGCTCTCCCGGTGGCGCTGTTCGTCGCCCTCCCGGCAAGCCTCGGTTTCCTCGACGCGCCGGTCCGCAGGCTGGGAGCCGGCGCCGTCTTGGGCGCGGCCGCCGTAACATATCTGTACGCCCGCTACGTGGATTCGGTGAAGCGCCGTCTCCTGGGCGCTTTCCGGGAGTGGTTCGAGCAGTATAAGTTGGCGCTCGAAGAAGAGGACGACCAGCGTCGCCGCCTGGCTTACCGGCAAGTACTGGATGGGATGCTTGGTCTGCTGGAATGGTACTTCAACGGTCAGGGCGACGAGCCGCCCATGCCCGAGGGCCTGAAAGTCCGGCTCGGGGAGAAGAAAGCCGCCGCCGCACCGTCGATCGCAGGGGAGACTCTCCGCCGGCAGGAAGTGGTTTCCGCGTTTCACCGCTATCTCCAGGATGCGGCCGCGGCTTATGGTGGCTTGGCCACGCAGTTTCTTGACAACTTACAGCACTCGCATCTGGAGACTTTCTTGCCGGAGATTTCCGCCTCCCGCTTGGATCTTCTCGAGGTCGAGTACGCACGGCTTTTCGCGAGAGAAGCCGGCCAGGTGGACGATGCGGCGCTTCAGGGATTCGCCGCGGAACTCCTGAACTGGGCCGAGGGGGCTTCGACTCCGGCCGATCTGGCCTGGTTGCTGCCGTTCGCGGCGGCCTCCGAGGAAGTCTGGAGGCGTTCGTTCCCGATGCCGAACGGTGTGAGCCTCCTGAATCCGGCGATTCGCCAGGCCAGCTCGGGCTGGCGCTATTTGGAGACGGTGTCGCGATTTGTGCTGAATCGTCTGTCCGCATCGTCAAACCTCGACCAGCGCCTCAACGAGTATCTTGCGGGGGAGGGCGGCAAGGCTCTTTCAGCCACCGGTCTTTTCGTGCGATACGGCAACTTGGCTCTTCCTTCGATGGAGTCCGCCGGCGCCAGTACCAGCCCCGCCCCATATGTCGTGGCCGCCGATCCGGCCGATAGTCTCGCGCGGAATCTGGGGTGGGGAAACTCCTTGGGCGCCGGCCAGATGTCTCTGCACTTGCAACTGCAACTCTGGGTGCCGGCCGAGGCTCTGATCTGTTTCCCGAACCCCAAGTCTCCGTCCACGCCCCTCGGCAAGGCATGGAAGGCGCATCGGGAAAAGCCGTGGCCCGATCCCGCGCTGGTGCCCGTGAAACTGTGATGGAGGCAGCCGCATGGAATTGACGCAACTGGACTGGTGGGGCTTCCGCCTGCGCATACCCGGCGACTACGTGCCCAAACCCGTCAGCACCGTCGAGTCGCTGGCGTTCGGTTTCGGCGTGTCCGCGGGTTTGGAACTCCTGTGGCTGAGCTGGCTGTGCTACGAATCGTGGCGCGCCCCGCTCCAGCCATGGGATTGGTTGTACGACCTCGCCATCCCGGTCCTCCTGTGCCTCCCCATTCCGCTGAGCTTCCTGTTTGTGCGAGGGGCCGTTGCCGACGCCCTGCGCATCAGCCCTTGGCTGATCATGAGCCGTGAGAAAGGGGCCATGGCATCCTGGGATAGGGCGGCGTTCCGGGTGGGCCTTCTCGTCGCCATGGCGGCCCTGTTCCGCCTGGGGCGGAGCTTCGGAATCGCCTGCCTGCTTCTTACCCTCGATATGGTCCTGTTCCACGCTCTTCTGGGCCGCTTTCAGGAGTGCAAGGACTTCACCAGGCGGCGTTGGAGTTTCTCCTTGCCGGGTTGGCTCGCCGGTCTGAGCGATAATCCGGAGCAGGTCACTGGGCCGGACAGCGATGCCGAACCGGCATACGCGTTTCTCGCTCCGGACGGGACGCGGTATAAGGTTGGCATCCGCATCGCGCCCGACGTCCTGCTGGCGCTTCGCAAGATCAATGCCGAAAGCGGAGGATGCCTCTACCGGAAAGATCCGCTGGCCGTCACGCTCGAGGACAGGCCACCCGTCGGAAAAATCGGCCAGGACGAGCTTTTGAGAATGTGCCGCCAGGTGGTTTCCATCTGCCGCAAGCACATGCTCACTCCGTTGCAGACCGCCAATGCCGTGCTGAGTTTCGTGCAGCTCGCCATCCAGTATGGATTCGACGAGGACACCACCAAGGATTTCGCGGGCGGGCCTTTCAAAGAATACGGCCGTTTCCCGGTCGAGACGATTCACGACTCGGTGGGCGACTGCGAGTGCACCGCTATTCTCTGCGCCTCTCTGCTCGCCTACCTGGGCTTCAAAACCGCGCTGCTTTTCGTTACCATCGCGGATTCCGCCGGCGGCGAGCCAACCTGCCATGTGGCCACCGGCCTGGACGCCGAAGGCGCCCTGCTGGCGGAGTCCGGAGTGGCCGACGCCTTCGACTACATCGCGGCCACGGATGGCTCGGGCCGGCGCTACCTGTACGGCGAAACGGCCATGGACGGCTCTTCTATGGCCTTCGGCAGTATTCCCCCGGAATGGAAAGACTCGCTGGCGGTGCGCCGGGTGGAACCGATTGAGGCGCAAGTTACCGCGGCCGGGGAGGCTGTGGCGTGAGCGAGCTTTCCGGACGCCGGATCGAATGCTTCCAGACACGACTTCTCTATCCCTTCACCTGTCTATCTAACGAGTTGGATGAGATGGTTCTCGCGTTGAGGACGCTCGAGTGGAAGGGCAGAAGGGTGTGGAGCGATTGTGCCGAGCCCCCACCATTGTATCTCCAGGAATTGCACCACGAGGTTGCCAGTCATCTGTTTGGGACGGAGCCGGGCTGTGGGCGCTATCTCCGGTCGGAGGATGCGACCGTGGGCGCGTGGTTGAAGAAAACGGCGTCCGCTACTCACCGTTCGGGACTAAACGCCCACATAGGATGGGTGCCGGGATTGTGGATCGAACTGTTCCTTTCTCCCTACGGCGCCGGCGTTCTCTCGCTCTCCATGGAAGCCCATTGGCCGGAAGCGGAGGATGAAGCGGCTGACCGCTTTCGCACCATGGCATTCAACTACCGCATCGCCCAGATGCGGCCTGGGACGACGCCGGAGATCGTCACGCCGCATCCCAAGGACGATCCGAAGCTGGCCTGCAAGATCGGCCCGGATACTCCTCCTCCGCCCAAACCGGATGCCGCGTTCGAGGACAGGCTCGGCGCGCTCGGTGGGCACGTTACCCTGCCCGAGATCTGCGACTACGTCCTCTCGCCTTTGAAGAACCGGTTCGGAATGCTCCGGGCTCAAGAGCAGTTCTCCGTGTATACGGTCCTTAAGTTCGATGCCGGCGCCGATTTCCGGGCCGTCGCCGAAGACGATCCCCTGCGGGCCTTCCTCGCGGGCATGGCTCAGGTCGAGGAGGCTGGCCATGCGGGCACCTCTTCCTCGGTGGTGGAGAGCGCCGTACTGAACACGAAACATCTGGTGGCCGCTTCCTGCCTCGGGCTGGTTCATGCCGTCGCCGATCAGCCGCCCCGCGCGGATGGAGAAGTCTGCGGGTTTAATGCCGGACGCGTTCCCACCGTTCGTGAGAAGTACTTCAGCCCTTTCCTTTTTGCCTACCTTCAGCGGCTGGCCCTGGCCCGCTTTCGCGAGGAGGCCGCCAGGCTGGTGGACTCGAACAACCCGCTGCGGAAGAACCAGGCCGGAGATCGGGAGTTCACTCCCAAGTTCGCCCTCCTCCGCCAGCAGTTGCTGGCTTTTGCGGTGAGCGGGCACACCGCGGAGACCAGCCCGCGCCAGGTCGTCAATTATTACTACGCCCTCGCGCAGAGAGCCTTGGGAGTGCGGCAGGCACTGGAGACTCTTCGGCGCGCGGTGGAGGATATGGCGCTGGACCAGGCGTCCAAATCGGCGGCCGAGGAGGCGCGCAAACAAGGGGAGAGCTTGCGGATCATGGTCTCGATGCAAACCAAAGTCGAGTGGATCGAGATCTTCATCATCTCCTTCTACGCGACCGAGCTCACCAGGACTGTGGCCGAGTTGCACAGGTTCGGCCACGCCTACACCGCCAATACCGTGCCGTTGTGGACCTTTGGCGCGGCTCTCGCGGCGACGATCGGCCTGAAGCCCTGGAAGCATTACAAGAGGAGGATCCTCACCGGAAGGACAGTTCTGGCATTGATCGCCGTTGCCCTGCTGGCGGGACTGTGGTTCTATAATGGCGTCAGACTGCGGCCGGGCGCCGCTACGGAGGCGCCCGCCGCCTCGCACGCTAGCGAGACGCCTAAGCCGGCCACTGCCCATTAAGCGCCGAACACCGCTGTCCGGAATGCAAGTCACACTCACCGTCGCGCCTGGGCGTAAGGGCCCAGGCTGGGCCTGTTCCGCCGGGCCGGGGATCCTCCGATCCTCCGGCCTTCCGATCCGTGGACCAGCGCGCGCGACCCCGGCCTTTCGCGGCTCGGCCGGAGTTTCCTGCGGCGTGCCCAGGCGTTTGTTGTGCGAAGTCCTTTGCCCGGTCTTGTGGTTGAGTGTGTGGCAATGGTTGTGCTTTACATCTACACGGCATGTGCACATCGTCTCTCTAGTGGTTTTGTATTATTTACAACATGCAGGCCCGATGATACCCTCTCTTTCCGGCCAGATGGCATCGCGGGAGCGGTGTGAGCCGATGTCCGGACGAGATCAGGGAGGCCTTGGCAGGTGACTACCGCAGAGATACTTGAAGCAGTTGGCAGTGGAACCACGATCGAGAAGAAAGCAGTGACCGCGCCGGGGGTCCTGAACGAGGCCTACGACTATGCGAAGCCCAGTTCGTTTTCGCGCGGGCTGCGTATCGAACTCGGTGGCATCGTCATCCTGCTGATTTCCGGGACGGCCAGCATCGACGAGAACGGCGTATCGGTGCATGTTGGCGACCTCCGCGCGCAGTGCCGGCGGACGTTCCTGAACATCGCCGGGCTGCTCGAATCGGAGGGGGCAACGTGGAAAGATGTCGTGCGGACCACCTGCTACCTGCGCGATATCGAGCGGGACTATGAAGCGTTCAATGAGGAGCGGACGGCGTTCTACGGGCAGGAGGGGCTCGATCCATTGCCGGCTTCGACGGGAATCCAGGCCATCCTCTGCCGCCCCGAATTGCTGGTCGAGATCGAAGCGATAGCGATGTTCCGGAACCAACGGGCCTAGACGGCCACGCTCGTCTCCCGACCGAGGCACACGACCTGGGAGTCCATGGGAATGCGCAGCCAGAACCGAAAGTGGCCTGTGACGCGCGGCGTCCTGCTGTTCCTGGCGGGGTCGCTTGCCGCCAGCGGCGGCGGGACGGAGCCTCAGTCGGCGGCGGCGAGTCCCGGCATCTCGCGGCGCGCCCCGGGTTATGGCGGAATCGTTTTCACCGAGATTCCACTGGCGCGGGTGGCGGACGCCAAATCGTCCGCCGCCGGGATGCTTCGCGCCTCGTATGGCGATGGTGGCCGGCTGGTTCTCCTGAGCAAGGACGGTTCCACGCGCGTGCTCACGGCCGGCTTCGAAAGCGCGGCCGACCCGGCGGTTTCCTTCGACGGCAAGCGAATCCTCTTCGCCGCCAAGAGAACCGCGGCCGATCGCTGGAACATCTTTGAGATGGAGGCCGACGGAAGCGGCATTCACCAAATCACGCGCGACGCGGGGAACTGCCGGAGCCCCATGTACCAGTCGGCCCTGTTCTACCTCGATGACGAGCGCCCCTCCTATCAGGTCACTTTCGTCAGCGATCTTGCCGGCGAACTGAACGAGTACGGCCCTCCGGTGGCGACGAACCTGTATTCGGTGCGGTTTGACGGGTCGCGCCTCCGGCGGCTGACCTACGGAGTGTCGGCCAGCTTCGATCCGTTTCAGATGCAGGATGGCCGCATTTTGTTCTCGAACTGGCAGCGCAGCGATCCGGGGAACGGACCCCTGGGCCGCATCGATCTGTTCGCCGTCCAGCTCGACGGAACCGACTACGCCGCCTTTTCCGGAGGGCAGGGGCAGCGCATCAAACACATGGCGTGCGTCACGTCGACAGGCACGGTGGTGTTCGTGGAATCCGGGCATCCGGCGTGGGATGGCGCGGGGAGCCTCGGCGCTCTCAGCCTGCGCCGCAATCTGCACTCGTACCGGGCGATCACCGGGCCCTCGGACGGCCTGTTCCACTCGCCGTCGCCCATGCCGGACGGCTCCATCCTGGTTTCGAGGCGATCGGCGGGCGGCGGCGCACATGCCATCTTCCGTCTCGATCCGATAACGGGCATTCGCACGCTCGTTTTCGAACAACCGGGTTATCACAGCATACAAGCAGTGGCCCTGGCGGAGCGTTCCGAGCCGGATGGGCATTCGTCCGTGGTCGAGGACGATCGGAACTGGTCGAAGCTGTATTGCCTGAACGTATACGAGAACGACCTGAAGCGGGAATGGCTGCCGCCGGGCACGGCCAGCCGCATTCGCGTGATCGAGGGATTGCCGCGCGCGGCGGGTGCATCCCCGGGCATCCCCGAGCCGGCCGCCGGCAGCCTGTCGGGGTCGATCCGGAAACGCCTCTTGGGCAACGTAGGACTCGACGACGACGGCTCGTTTCATTTGCTGGTGCCGCCGAATACGCCGATCCAGTTGCAGATCGTGGACCGCGATGGGATGGCGCTCCGCACGAGCGCGTGGATCTGGGCCAAGAACAAGGAGAACCGCGGCTGCATCGGATGCCACGAAGATGGCGAGCGCACGCCCGAGAACGTGTTCGCCAAAGCGCTGGGCCACGACGCCGCGGACCTCATGCTTCCGCCCGAGCGGCGCCGGACGGTGGATTTCCGCCGGGACATACAGCCCATCCTCACGGCAAAATGTGCGGATCGGGCGTGCCACGGCGGGGCCATCTCCCCGCGGCTGGGTGGAGAGGATGCCAGGGGCAGCCTCGGGGGCGCAAGTTTTTCTCCCGCTTACCTGAGCCTGCTGGCTAGGCCCACCCCGCAGGCGCAGGCTGGCCGCGGCAAGTACGTGGATGCGGGCCGCGCGCGAACCAGCCGGCTGGTCTGGGCGATATCCGGCAGGAACACGGCGCGCCCGTGGGACAAGGTCGAAGCGGTTCCCGCCGCCAAACCGATGCCGCCGCCCGGCTCTGCGCCGCTGACGGAAGACGAACGGCGGGCGATTATCGAATGGATCGACCTCGGGGCGCAGTTCGACGGGCTGCCCTTCGATGGGACCGGCGCCGGGGCGGGCGCATCGAGAGGACAACCATGAAACCGTGGATAGCAATCCTGGCCGCCGGGGCCGTGGCGATTCTTGCGATCGCCGTAGGCGCCCAGCCTACCGCATCCCTCCCGGCATTCACCGACATCACCAAGCAGGCGGGGATCGCCTTCAAGCACAGCTATGGCGATCACCACCTGGACAACATCGTCGAGGGCACCGGCGGCGGGGTGTGCGTTTTCGATTACAACGGCGACGGCCTCATGGACCTGTACTTCGTGACCGGAACCTGGACCAGCGACGTTTCGAGCAACGAAGGCCGCGACCTTCGCGAGAAACTGTCGAACAAACTGTACCGCAACAATGGCGACGGCACGTTCACCGACGTGACCGAACAGGCCGGCGTGGGCGGCAACGGCGTGTTCAGCTCGGGATGCTCGGCCGCCGATTACGATAACGACGGCCACGTGGATCTGTACGTCCTCAATTACGGCCGCAACATTCTGTACCACAACAACGGCGACGGGACCTTCACGGACGTTTCGAAGAAGTCCGGTCTCGACGACCCGCGTTGGAGCCTGTCGGCGGTCTGGCTCGATTACAACCACGACGGCCTCTTGGATGTCTTCGTCGCCAATTACCTCCGGTACGACAGCGGCAGGTTCCGCGACTATTACGCGGCCGCGGGTTATCCCGGCCCGCTGAGCTACAGCCCGGAGTCGAGCGCGCTGTACCGCAACAATGGCGACGGCACGTTCACCGACGTTTCCAAGGAAGCGGGCGTATCCAAGGAAGGGCGCGCCATGAGCGTCACCGCCTCCGACTTTCGCAACGCCGGCCTGCTCGACATCTTCGTGACCAACGACGCCATGGAGAACCACTACTTCGAGAACACCGGCAAGGGGACCTTCGTCGAAGACGCTCTCGATTACGGCGTGGCTTACGGCGAGAACGGTCAAGGCGTTTCGTCGATGGGGCCGGTGGTCGGCGATTTCAACCGCGACGGGTTGCTCGACATTTTCGTTCCGAACCTGAACTACTGCATTCTGTACACGCAGACTCTCGAGAAGGGCCGCCGCAGTTTCGCCGATCAGACGGCCATCAGCGGGCTTTCGGTGGCCATGGCCCAGTACGCGGGATGGGGCGCGGTGGCCTTCGACTACGACAACGACGGGTGGCTCGATATCTTCACCACGCACGGCGACGCCCATCACGAGTACGTGCAGGAGAACAGCCTGATGCGGAACAAAGGGAACGGGAGATTCGAGGACGTCTCCGACCGCTCGGGCCCGCATTTCAAGGAGAAACACGTGGGACGCGGAGCGGCCTGGGGGGATTTCGACAATGACGGCAACATCGACCTCGTCATTTCGAACCTGAACGACCGCGCGATTCTGCTTCGCAACGACGGAGGCAGCCGGGAGAATCACTGGCTCACCGTGGACGCCAAACTGAAATTCCCCACTGGCAGCCGCGACGCCATCGGCGCCCGTGTCACGGTCGCTACGGGAGCGCTGAAACAGATCGAAGATTTGGTTCCAATGCGGGGCTACATGTCGCAAGGCGATCCGCGCCTGCACTTCGGGCTTGGAAAGGCCCAGTATGCCGACTCCGTCGAGATCCGGTGGCCGGACGGAGTTGTCGAGAGGATGGAACACGTCAAGGCGAATCAGTTCCTGAAACTGACGCACGACGCCAGAGTCAACGGAGTCAAGCGATGAGCCGGATTCCTCTGTGCGCCGCCGCGGCGCCGCTGTTGGTGGTAAGTTGGGCGGCATTGCAGGCGGGCCCCAAAAAGCCGGTGTACGTGGGAGTGCGCGTCTGCGCCGGGTGTCACTCCGCCGCCGGCATGGGCGGCCAGTACGGCAAGTGGCTCCTCTCCAAGCACAGCGCGGCATACGCCGTGCTCGCCAAGCCGGAAGGGCTGGAGATGGCGAAGTTGAGCGGCCTGCGGACCCTGCCCCAGGAGGCGACCATTTGCCTGGGGTGCCACGCCACGGGCTGGAGCGCCGAGGAATGGGAGAAAGACGAGACCTTCCACATCGAGGATGGCGTGCAATGCGAGGGTTGTCACGGGCCGGGCAGCGAGTACGCTTCGCTGGAGATCATGAAGGACCGGCCAGCGGCCATGATGGCAGGCCTGCGGATGCCGGACCAGGACTACTGCGTTAACTGCCATATTGAAAAGGGATCGCACGTAGCCGTTTTGAAACAGCCGCCCCTGGACGTGAAGAAGGGCTGGCCGACGCTGCTGCACCCGCTGCCGCCGAATCCGCGGCCCGGACCGGTGCCCGGCCAGATTCCGGTTGACGCGAAGGCCAAGGGACCGAAATACGCCGGCGCGATGGCGTGCGGCAAGTGTCACCGCGGACCGGCCCTCGGCAACCAGTGGAGCGTCTGGCGGATGAGCGCGCACGCAGGCGCGTGGGCCGTTCTCGGCACGGCGAAGGCCAAGGAGATCGCCGCCGGCAAGGGGATTGCCGACGCGCCGAGCAGCGCCGAGTGCCTGAAGTGTCACACCACCACGCAGAGCGGCGCGCGGTTGGAGAGCTATTCTCCCGCCGAGGGCGTGGGCTGCGAGGCCTGCCATGGCGCGGGCAGCGATTACATGGCCGACGCGATCATGCGGGACGGGCGCTCGGCGATGGCGGCGGGCATGCAAAAGCCCACTCGGGAGACTTGCCTGCGCTGCCACCAGGCCGGGGGCGGGAAATTCGATTTCGACGCCGCGATGAAGAAGATCGCGCACCCCGACAAACCCGCGCCCGTCGCGGCGGATCCGCGGTACAAGAACCCGGTCCGCATGGCGCTGCGGCCCGGCGGCCGGGAAATCTACGTCGCCTGCGAGGCGGCCGACAGCGTGATTGTGGTGGATGTCGCGGCGCGGGTGAAGCTCGCGGAGATTCCGGTGGGCGGCAACCCGACCGGCGTGGCGTTCACTCCCGACGGCCGGCGCGCGTTCGTGACCAATCGCCTCGACGACACGGTTTCGGTGATCGACACGGGAGCGCGCAAGGTCCTCGCAACGCTCAAAACCGGGAACGAGCCGCATGGCGCGCTGGTGGACCGCGAGGGGAAGTTTCTCTACGTTCTGAACACCTCTTCCAACGATATCTCGGTGTACGACGCACAGTCGCTCCAGCGGGTCAAGAACCTGAGCGCGGGTAATGGCCCCTGGTCGCTGGCCATGTCGCCGGACGCCCGGCGGATCGTGGCGACCAACATGAAGGCCAAATTCGCGCCCCTGCGCCAGCCCTTTGAATCCGAGGTGACCGGGATCGCCACCGAGCGGGCCAGTGTCGAAGAGCGCGTGGCGGTGCCCGGCGCCAACCTGATGATGGGGGTGGCATGGCATCCCAGCGGCGAATTCGCGCTCGCCACCCTGAACCGCACCAAGGGTATGGTTCCCATGACGCGCCTGATGCAGGGATGGACAATCACCAACGGCCTGGTGGTCATCTGGCGCGGCGGGGGCGTCGACGAGGTGCTGCTGGACGAACCCGACATGGGCTTTTCCGACGCGACCGACATCGCCTGCACCCCGGACGGCCGCTACGCCCTCGTCACCAGTTCCGGCACGGACCGCATCGCCGTGGTGGATGTCGGGAAATTGCTCGCGCTGATCCGGAGGCTGCCACCCTACGAGCGCCAGCACGTGCTTCCGAACCACCTGGGATACCCCACCGAGTTCGTCGTGAAGCACATTCGCACCGGCAAGAACCCGCGTGCCATCCTGATCATGCCCGATGGCGGACGCGCCTTTGTGGCCAATACGCTCGACGACACGCTGGGCGTCATCGATCTCGCGAAGATGGAAACGGCGGGCACGGTGGACCTCGGCGGCCCAAAGACCATCACCAAGCAGCGCTTTGGCGAGCAGGTGTTCCACAACGCGTTTGTGACCTTCCACAGGCAGTTCTCGTGCAACTCCTGCCATCCCGACGGCCATGTGGACGGGATGGCATACGATATCGAGTCGGATGGCATCGGGATCGAGCCGGTGGACAACCGGACTCTGCGGGGCATCCTGGACACGGCGCCGTTCAAGTGGGAGGGCACCAACCCCAGCCTGTCCCGCCAATGCGGCGCCCGCCTGGCGGTGTTCTTCACGCGGCTGGCCCCCTTCACGCCGGAACAACTGGCGGCCCTGGATTACTATGTCACCACGATTCCGCGGCCTCCCAACCGTTTCCGCCCGCTGGGGGCCACCATGACGCCCGCGCAACGCCGCGGCAAGGAGATCTTCAATCGCGCCCAGACCAATGACGGCCGCGCCATACCCGAGCTGGGCCGCTGCGTCACGTGCCATTTCCCGCCTTACTATACCGACCGGAAGCGCCACGACGTGGGCACCAAGATGTCCTTCGACCGCACTGGCAACTTCGACGTGCCGCACTTGAACAACATCTACGACTCGGCTCCTTACCTGCACAACGGCATGGCGGCGACACTCGAGGAAATCTGGACCGTGTACAACCCCTACGACAGGCACGGTGTCACCAACGACATGACCAAGGACCAGCTCAACGATCTGGTTGAGTATCTGAAGACGCTCTGACAGGCGAGGAGGAGAGATGAGGATCAGCGCGATTATGGGCCTGGCGGCGGTTCTGTGCGGCCTGCTGGAGGCCGCCGAGCCCGTGAAGCTTCCCTATATCTACACGAAATGGAAACACTTCACGATTGCCGACGGCCTGCCGAACGACCACATCTTCGCCGTCAAGGCCGATGGGCCGCGCGTCTGGATCGGCACCGAAGACGGCCTGGCAATGCTCGACCGGGGGACGGGAAAGATCAAGAGTTGGGGCGAGAAGGATGGCCTGCCGTGGAGGGTGGTCACCGCGATCGACGTCGACAAGAAAACGGGTGACGTCTGGCTCGGTCTGCTTGGCGGCGGCCTCGCGCGATTCAGCGGCGGCCGCTTCGACCACTGGCATCAGTTGAACAGCGGTCTGGTCAACGACGTGGTCTACGGCGTGGCGGTGCAGGACGAGTACATTTGGGCGGCCACCACGGCCGGTACGAGCCGCTTCAATACGGTGACCGGAGAGTGGGCCATCTTCAACGAAAAGAACTCCCCCATGGAAGAGATCTGGAACTACAACGTGGCCGTGGGGAACGGGAAAGTCTACCTGGCCGTGTGGGGAGGAGGCCTGCTCGAGTACGATCTGGCGACCGGCCGTTGGAAGGATTACCTCGACCCCGACGGCGAGATGGAGATCGACCTGTACCGCGACGACGGGATCGTTCACGTCATCGTGACGGGCGCCAGCCCGGCCGACGGCGTGGTGTGGATCTCCACCTATTTCGGCGCCTGCCGGTATGACGGCAGGCATTGGCGCGGCTACTACAATCAGGACTCGGGACTGGCCAGCGATTTCCTCAACAATGTCAAAGGACGCAGCGTCGATGAAGCCTGGTTCGCCACCGACAAGGGGGCCAGCGCCGTCACGGATTTCAAGACCAACACCTGGGTGACCTACACCCGCGACACCAAGGGCAGTGGCGGCAAAGCGGTTGTCACGCGCGACCGGGACGTGCTGGAGACGGTAGAGATGCCGGTCGGGATTCCGCACAACTTTGTCATCAACTACGACATCGATGGAAACGACGTCTGGGTGGCGACGGCGAAGGGGCTCGGCTGGGGAATCGGCGAAGGCTACTATCCCGGCTTGAAGGAGCGTCCGAAAACGCTGGCGAAGACGGCGGTGAAAGGGGGCGTGCGATGAGACTCCAGGTTTACGCGCTAGGAGTTCTGCTTTCGCTCGGCGCTGGCACGGCCGGCGCTCAGCCGCCCAAGACGGCGGCCAAGCCCGCTGTCGACAACGCCGAGGCGATGCCGCCGGAACTGAAGGCGCTCATCGATCCGGACACGGCCGAGGTCCTGCGGCGGATCGACGGGCTCTCGCCCTATGAGACGCCCGACCTCCGGCTCAAACAGAACAACGTCTATGCCAACACCCCGGTGGACTATGAGCCCTTCGGCGCGATCAAGCCCTACAAGGAGTTCTTCCTCAAACAAATCGAGTACACCGGTCCGGGGCGCGCCATCCCCGAACCAGGTCCGGAGCTGAAGTCGGTGAAGATCGGGTTCATCGGCCCGATCATGTCAACCGTTTCGGTGGCAACCGGCGGCAAGAGCCATGAGGAAGCTCTCGGTATCAAGATGCTCGAGGGGGCCAAGCTCGCAATGGAGGAATGGAACGCTCGCGGCGGATACTTCCGGCGCCACATCCCGTTCGAGATGGATACCCGAAACGACAACGGCCTGTGGGGCGCATCCGGCAACGAGATCGTCAACATGGCATACAAGAATGGGGACTGGGCCATTTTGGGCACGATCGACGGCGCCAACAGCCACATCGCCATCCGGGTGGCGCTGAAAGCCGAGATCGTGATGATGAACAGCGGCGATACCGATCCGACTTTTACCGAAACCAACATTCCCTGGGTGATGCGATGCATCGGCGACGACCGGCAGATGGGATATCTGCTGATGGACTACGTGCTGCGCAAGATGAAATACGGCCGCATTGGGATTATCCGCTCCAGCAGCCGCTACGGCCGCTTTGGCGTGCGCGAGATCAACGGCAGCGCCAGGCGGTTGCAGCACCCCGTCATTATCGAGATGGCCTACAGCCCCGCCGCCACGGACTTCTCGCTGCAACTCGAGCGGATGAAGGAGGCCAACCTGGACGTCGTCATTCACTGGGGCGACGCCGGCCAAAGCGCGCTGATCCTCAACCAGATGCGGAAGATGGGGATGAACCAGCCGTTCCTGGCCAGCGACCGCTCGGTGTCGCCGGAGTTCGTAGGTATCGCCGGCGCCAACGCAGAAGGCGTGATCTGCGGCTACCCGTGGAACCCCGATCACAAAGACCCGAAGCTCGACCGGTTCCGCGAGGCGTTCCGGGAACGCTTCAACGCGGAGCCCGACACCTACGCCGCGCACGCCTACGACGGAATGAATATGTTGATCTGGGCCATTCAAGTGGCGGGATTGAACCGCGCCAAGATCCGCGACGTGCTGGCTTACCGCACGAAGCCGTGGCCCGGAGTGACGCACGACATTCCGTTCGGCGCATCGTTGGACGATCTGGGCGAGGTGTTCCTGGCGAAGTTCGAGAACGGCGCCTGGCACTACCACTCGCGCGAGGATATGGACATCCCGCGCGGCTATATCCCGGCCCGCGACCGCGTGAACCGGGCGACGGGCGCGATCGATCCCATGAACCCGCCTCCGGAGAAGTGAGGCTCCATGTGTGACGGGCGGTTCTTGCACTTCGCGCCGGCCCTGCTGGCGCTGGCCGTTGCCGGACTGGCCCAGGACTCCACCCCGAAGCCATACCACGATGCGCGGCAGACCCCGCTCTCCTACAACGGCCCGGGCCGCGACGATCCCGAGCCCAAGGACGTCCGGGAGGTGCGGATCGCCTACTTCGGTCCCCCGGATCCATCGGATGAGGCCGGTGGACAACTGTGGCTGGGGGCCAGCCTGGCGATCGAAGAGGCCAATCGGCAAGGCGGGTACCGTGGCCTGCCCTTCCGGCTGGTCCCCGCGTGGGACCGGAATCCCTGGGCCGGCGGAGTTGCGAAACTCGCCCGGGTCGTCTACGAAGACAAGGTGTGGGCCGTCATCGGCGGGATCGACGGCGCCACCACGCATCTGGCCGAGCAAGTGGTGGCCAAGGCCCAACTGACGCTGGTCAATCCGGCGGCCACGGACCGCAGCATTCACACGGCGAGCATCCCCTGGATGTTCTCATGTGCGCCGGGGGATCGTCTCCTGGCCGCGGCGCTCAGCCAGAAATTGCGGGAGCGCGGCGGGCGCTTTGGGCTGGTTTCGGCGATCGACCACGATTCGCGGGCATTCACCGCTCAACTGAAGCTCGCCTTCGTGCGCGACCGGCTTTCGCCCGTGCTGCACCTGGAGTGGCCCGGCGGCACGGAGGACCCCGCCCGGATCGCGCGGGAACTCGAGGCGGCCGCGCCGGAAGCAATCGTAGTCGTCGCCGATGTGCGCGACAGCGCGGCTCTTCTCGAGGCCATACGCGGAGCCGGATTTGCAGGCCTCCTCCTGAGCGGCCCCCGGATCGCGCGAGTCGATCCCGATCCTCGGCTCGACGGAGTGGTGTATCCGGCGCTCGGCGACATACCCTCGGCATTTCAAGCGAAATTCCTGGCCCGTTACGGAAGCCCCCCGGATTACACGGCCGCCCACGCCTACGATGCGGCGAATATAGTGATCGCCGCGATCCGGGCGGGGGGCCTGAATCGCCCGCGCATCCGCGATGCCGTGCGGGCCCTCTCGCCGGCTCACGGCGTTACGGGAGTGATCGAATGGGACGAACAGGGGCAGAACCGCAGGACCGTATCGCTCCGGGTTCTCTCCGCCGTTCCGCGGCCGGCCGAGGCCGAATCCGGCGTTCGGCCTGAACCGGAGGCATCGAGAGCCGTTTCGCCGGAAGTGAGGCAGCGGATCGACCTCGCTCCGGACCTGTATCTGCGACAGATAGGAAACGGCGCCTACGTAATCGGTCACGTTTTTCCTTTCCTCAGTAATTCCTTGTTGGTCGAAATGGCCGACGGCACTTTCGTACTGGCGGGTACGCCTTGCACTCCCGAGGCCACGCAGAAGGTGCTGGATTGGATCGCACGGCAATTCGGAGAGCGCAAGATCGTGGCCATAGACACGGGCTATCACGTTGACAACTTAGGCGGCAACCGGGCGTTGTTGAACGCGGGCATCGCCGTGTACGGCTCCGACCTGACCGTCAAGCTGCTGAAAGAGCGTGGCGAACAGACTCGATTGACCACGCTGAAGCTGATCGGCGGGAAAGACTCCCCAACCTACGCCTTCCACGCCACCATGGAGTTTGTTCCACCCGATCGCGTGTTCCCGATTCAAGACGGGCTCAAGCTGTCGTTTGGGAGGGAAGACGTCAGAGTGTTCTACCCCGGTCCCTCTCAAGCTCCCGACAAGGTGGCCGTGTATTTTCCTGCCCGGAAATTGCTTTTCGGAAGCTGCATGATCCTCGCCGGTGACAGGCCTGGAAACACCACCGAAGCGGACATGGAGCAGTGGCCGGTTTCCATACGCAGGCTGAAGCAGTTCCCGGTGGATGTGGTGGTTCCCGGACACGGTGAACGCTTGGATCCGGGATTGATCCAGCACACGCTGGACTTGATTGAAAAGAAGTGAGGTTTTTCTGACGAATCGTCTTGATAATGGGGTCCGCTTTCCTTTGCGCTCCGCCATGAAATCGTGCTAACCGTCAGGCATGCGCATAGTCGTGGCGAATTCCAGTGATGCCGTCAAGAGCACGTTCCCGGTTTGCCTGGCGGCCTGGCTTCACGAAATGGGACACACGGTGGCACTCGCCGGCTGCCATACCCGGCAATCCTTTTTCGGATTGGACGCACGTCGATTGGCTGGGCCGCGCGGCCTCTTTCTATCGACCGTTCTTGCCCTGGCGGTTGTCTGGCCGTCCGGCGCGGCCGCGCTGCGAGCCGCCGATGTCCTGCCGAGGGTCGCCAAGACGGATGTCAACGTCCCGGTGACAGTGGCCGACAACGGCGGCACCTGGACCCTCGACAACGGCATCGTCAAGGCCACCATTAACAAGAACAACAGCGTTATGCCGTCGCTCGTCTACCACGGCATCGACACGATGGGCCCGGGCGGGATCTGGGAACAGAAGCCATCCGGTACCGTGACCCAGTCGTTGACGATCGACCCGGCGAAGAACGGCGGCCAACGCGCGGAGGTCGCCATCAAGGGCGTGAACGGGCGGATGGACATTGAGATACGGTACGCGCTGGAGCGCGGCGTGAGCGGCTTCTACACTTACGCCGAGTTCTCGCACGCGGCTACTTATCCCGCCGCGGGCGAGGGCGAAAGCCGGTTCATCCTCCAGCTCGATCCAAGCTTCGACTGGATCTCCGTCGACGCCGACCGCAACATGCTCATGTGCTCCAGCCAGGACGTCCGAGACGGCGTCGTCATTCACGCGAAGGAGCAGAAGATCCTCGTCACGGGCATTTACAAGAACTCGGTCGAGCACAAATACAGCTACTGCGGGGTGCCCTACAAGCTTCCCGCCTACGGCTGGTCCAGCACAAAGAACCACATCGGCGTCTATTTCATAAACCCAACCACGGAGTACATCGGCGGCGGCGCGTCAAAGCTGGATCTGGTCGCCCACATGATGGCAACGCTGCTGGATTACTGGACCTCTGGTCACTATGCCGGGGGAGCCGGCAACAACATCCCCGCGGGTGAAAGCTGGAAAAAGGTCATCGGCCCGATTTTCGTCTACTACAACGCGTTGGCCGATCCCAAGGATGCGTCCAAGGCCGATCTGGACACTCTGGCGGCCACGGCCGGGAATCCGATCGTGCCTGCCGTGTGGCACGACAACGCCATCGCTCTCTGGCGGGACGCCCTTGCCCGCGCGAAATCGGAGAGGGCCGCGTGGCCGTACAACTGGGTCGGCGGCGTGGACTACCCGCACAAAGAGGCGCGCGCCAACGTCACTGGACAACTGGTGCTCAATGACCCCCAGGCGGCTACAAAGAGACTCCCTCACCTGACGGTCGGCTTGGCTCACGCGGATTACCAGGGTAATGGGAGCCCGTTTCAACTTCGGGCGGGTAACGGCACGACGGTAACATGGCCGCACGATGGGAATTACTATCAGTTTTGGACCGACGGCGCCGAGGACGGCAGATTCACGATTACTAACGTCCGCCCCGGCTCGTATACGCTGCACGCGTTTGCCGACGGAGTGCTGGGTGAATACGCCAAGGCCGGCATAGCCGTGGAAGCGGGTAGGAACCTGAATCTGGGCAAACTCGAATGGAAGCCGGTCCGGTATGGCAGGCAGATCTGGGAAATCGGCTATCCCGATCGCACGGGCGGCAAGTTCTATAAGGGTGACGGCGCCAATTACTGGCTGTGGGGCTGGTGTCTGCGCTATGGCGATCTATTCCCTAACGACATCACCTACACCATTGGCAAGAGCGACTACCATAAGGACTGGTTCTTCGAGGAGGTGCCCCACGCGCTGTCCGATGGCTGGAAGAACCCCGCCGCCAAGGACCCCTTGAACCAACGGTTCGGCTGGGTGAATAGCCCAACCGGCGCCCAGGATATGTGGCGGGAGTGGGGCCGCGGCCGGGCCACCACCTGGACCATCGAATTCAACATGAAGAAGACCTCGAAAGGCGTCGCCGTATTGCGCGTGGCGTTGGCCGGAGCCGACGGCAACGGCGGTTTGGCCATCGGCGTCAACGGACAGCCCGTCGGCACCATCCGGCCGGTCGCCACTAACGCTCTGCGTTACAACACGGATACGGGCGTGTGGTATCAATACACCCAGAAGTTCGACGCCGCGCTGCTGAAAGCGGGCGGAAATTCCATGACGCTTACCGTTCCGGCCGGAGATCTCACGACCGGCGTCGTTTGGGATTACCTGCGCCTAGAGCTTAACGACGGCAGCAAGGCCTTTCCGGCTCCGGCGCAATAGCGGAGCCGGACCACGCGCTTCCGGGGCGCCCTTTGCCGCCTGCGGGGAAAAGGTGCCCGGCGCGGTTCCGCGATTTGGCAAGTTCCAGGATTACAGGAGGAGAACACGGTGGGTTCCGGATTATTAGCACGCTCAACCGTATTGCTTTCGATGCTCGGGTCAGTGGCGGGCTTCGCCGCCGTCACCCCTTATCCCCCGTACCCGGGCGCGAAACCGAGCCCGGCTTTCAAGGTGACCGTGGACGGCCAGCCGGTCTTCGTTCACCGGTTTCTGACCTACGATCAGTTCCAGTTCATGGACTATGCCAGTTTCTCGATGACCGGAAAGGTCCGGGTCACGGTCACCAATCTCGTCGGCGAGATGGACGTGCTCTCCTGCGATATCCGGCCGCTGGCTTACGGCATCCAGCCGCAGATCGGCGGGAATACGTGCAGCTTCGACCTCGACCGGCCACGCTATCTCCTCGTGTTCCCCAACGAAGCGGGGAGCTTCGGCGCCGCCGGGCTGATGCTGTTCGCCGAACCGCCCGAGAAGGACCCTCCCAAACTCGGGGATCCGAACGTGGTCAGTATCCTGGACTACAAAGTCGACAATACGGGCAAGACCGTCGAAACCGCCAAGATCAACCAGGCCATCGGCTACGTGGCCGCCAGGCCCGGTGGCGGCGTGCTCTTCTTTCCCACGGGCGGCGTCTACATGACGGGCACGTTGCTGATGAAGTCCAACGTCAAGCTTTACGTCGACGCGGGCGCCCTGATTAAGGGGACCGGCAAGCTGGCGGATTACACCTCCGCTCCTCCGCCTCCCGGGCAGTCCCCCAGGGGAAGGCCCCTGCGAGCCCAGGTTATCTTCGACCATGTCGAGAATGCTGGCCTGATGGGGCGGGGCGCCATCGACATGCAGGGCTATCCCAAGCTGTGGTACGACTTCGCGCCCGACACGTCGGACGGACTCGCGAGGAACGAAGATGGGATCGTGAAAGATTTTCATGGCGCGGGGGCCCGAGGCTACGTGATCGATAACTGCCGCAACATTACTTTCCAGGATCTGCTGCTGCTCCGAAGCGCCGAATGGACCGTGCACGTCATCGACACCGAGTATTTCACCACTCGGAACGTCAAGATCGTGAACCGCAAGCGGCAGCACCACGACGATATCTATGACCTGACCGGCAGCAGCAAACATATCCTGATCGAAGATGGGTTCGCCATGGGCATGGACGATACCTGGGCGCTGTACGGCAACCGGGCCAGCCCGGGCATGGGCCTCGAAGATATCGTAGTGAAGGGATTCGTGAATTACACTTACGACACGGGTGTGGGGACCGGGTATGGCGGCGCCGCCTCGGTCAAGCACCTGCTCTTCGAGGACGTACACTTCGTCAGCAACACGGTGGACTACGCCGTCTGGTTTCAACATGTGCCCCGGTACTGGACGGGACGGGGGTATCCCGAGGGCCGCGGAATCGGCAAGCCCGCTCCAACCGACGATGTACGGTTCGTCAACTGCTCGTTCGAAACCGATGGCGGGCATATCTACATCGACGCCGGGGATTCCCCCTTTACGAATCTGGTTTTCGAGAACTGCACCATGCACAAAGCGACCCGGCCCAGCCGGCTCGCGGGGAAGAACGTCGGCCCGGTGCTGTTCAAGAACGTGAAGATCGACGGAGTCGTGATCCGGAATCTCGAACAGTTGAGGCGGGCCGGTTACGAGGTTTCCGTGCCGGTCAAGTTCGAGCCGTAAGGCCAGCACCAGTTTCCATGGTTGGGCGGCGGCGGGGCGGCGAATCGTGTGCCGGGAGGAGGCGCAACACAGGATTTGCCCGCGCGAATTGCGGGGCGGGGTGTCGATCCGCTAAACTGGCACGCATGAAGTCGAACCCCGTCCTTCCGCTGGTGGCTTTCACCGTTCTCGTCTCCGGTAGTCCGCTTGGCGCGGTCGAGCCGCGGTACACGCCACCCGCGTCGCCGCGCGTCACCTACAATTTCAATCCGGGCTGGAAGTTCATCCGCCAGGACGTGCCCGGCGCCCAGGAGGTTTCGTTCGACGACTCCCAATGGGAGACCGTCAGCACGCCGCATTCCTTCAACGATGTCGACTCCTTCCGCGTGATCATCGACCACAGCGGCGGCGATCGGGGCACGTACAAGGGCCTGAGCTGGTACCGGAAACACTTCAAGCTCCCGGCCGACGCCGCGGGATCGAAAGTGTTCGTGGAGTTCGAGGGCATGCGCCAGGCCGGGGATATCTATTTCAATGGCAAGCCTTTCGGTCTGTATGAGAACGGTATCACGGGTTACGGCGTGGACCTCACGTCCGCGGCCCTCTTCGGCGGCCAGGACAACGTGCTGGCCGTGCAGGTGGACAACCGCACCAGTTACCGGGAGCGGGCCACGGATACGCCGTACCGATGGAACGCCAACGATTTCAATCCCGACCACGGCGGGATCAACCGGCACGTGTGGCTGCACCTCACGGGGAAGATCTACCAGACCCTGCCGCTGTATTACGGCCTGGGTACGACCGGCACGTACATCTACTGCCGCAATTACAACATCGCGGGCCGTACCTGCGACGTAACGGTCGAATCGCAGGTTCACAATGCCACGGCCGACCGGCGGGTCCCTCAGGCGAACGTCACTCTGTCGGTCGCGGTCGTGGATCGGGACGGCATGGTCCGCGCCACGTTCAAGGGCGGCGGCGTCGACATGCCGTCCGGCGCGAAGACCGTTTTGACCGCCACCGGCCCGTTGGCCGACGCCCGATTCTGGAGCCCCGGCGATCCCTATTTGTACGACGTTTACACGATTCTGACCGTCGATGGGAAAGTCGTCGACGTCAACAAGGTGACGACCGGATTCCGCAAGACGGAGTTCAAGGGCGGCGCCGGCACGGGCGGCGTCTATATCGACGACAAGTTCGTCTATCTCAAGGGATTCGCTCAGCGCACCAGCAACGAATGGGCCGGCGTCGGCGGCGGCTATCCCGACTGGATGCACGATTTCACCGCCAAGCTGCTTCGCGATGACAACGGGAATTACATGCGCTGGATGCACGTGGCGCCGCAGAAGGCGGACGTCGAAGCGTTCGACCGCTTCGGCATCGTCGAGGTCGCGCCCGCCGGCGACAAGGAAGAAGATGCGCAAGGCCGCCAATGGGAGCAGCGCGTGGAGGTCATGCGCGACACTATCGTCTATTTCCGCAACAACCCCAGCGTGCTCTTCTGGGAGGCGGGGAACACCGGAGTCACCGCGGCCCAGATGCAGCAGATGGTGGACCTGCGAAAGGAATTGGACCCGCACGGCGGCCGGGTCATGGGGTGCCGCTCGCTGCGGGACCCGGCGGCGGCCGTGACGGAGTGGTTCGGCACCATGCTCGGCGGGCCCTACAGCGCCGCGATGCGCGACAAGGCTCCCCTCATCGAGACCGAGGATTTCCGCGACGAAGCCGCCCGCCGCTTCTGGGACGACTTCTCACCTCCCTATTTCGGATTCAAGAAGGGTCCGAACGATACATGGAACTATAATTCCGAGACCTTCGCCCTGGCGCAGGTCAAGCGGTATTGGTCGTTCTGGTCCAACCGCATCTCCAACACCGACCCGGAGCACTCCAAGTGGGCTGCCTACGCATCGATCTATTTCACCGATTCCGACGCCGACGGCCGGCAGGATTCGAGCGAGGTCGCCCGCGTCAGCGGCAAGCTCGACGCCGTGCGTCTGCCCAAGGAAGCTTACTTCGCCGAGCGCGTGATGCAGAACGAGAAGCCGGACATTCACATCGTCGGACATTGGACTTACCCGGCCAACACGACCAAGACGATGAATGTCATCGCCAACAATGTGGACAGTGTCGAGTTATTCGTGAACGGCACTAGCCGTGGCAAGGTCACCGAGCCGGAAAACGGCTATCTCTATGCCTTCCCGAACATCGCCTTCACACCCGGGACGATCGAGGCCGTCGGTTACAAAGGCAACGTCGCCGTAGCACGGCACGAACTGAAGACCGCCGGCGCTCCCGCCGCGATCAAGCTCACCCTCCACACCGCTCCCGGGGGTATGCACGCCGACGGCGAAGATGTGGCCCTGATCGACTTTGAAGTGGTCGACGCCAGCGGCGAGCGTTGCCCAACCGACGACGCCCGCGTCGATTTTACCTGGAGTTCGGTGGGGAGAACCGTTTCCGCCACCGGCCCCGCTATCTGGCGCGGCGGCTATAATTCCGGCAAGACCAACTCCACCAACAATACTTACCTCAACACCGAGGCCGGCATCAACCGCGTGGCCATGCGCTCGACGCCGATGCCGGGGACGATCAAGGTGACGGCCACGCGCGAAGGCTTGCAACCCGGGACGATCACGTTCGACTCCAAACCGGTCGCCATCACGGACGGTCTGACGCAGGAAATGCCTCGAAGAATTGCGCGGCAAGAGTAAGCGATCCTTCGCACGGCAACTGCCGCTGCGAGGAGGCCGTTCGCCACAGCCGCGCCGGCGTCCTACAGGTTTCCCCCCGGACATCCGATAGTCTTACAGTGCCCGGAGTGAACATCCATCCCGAAGCCCACTTCACCCGCCGCCAGCGCCGGCGCCTGAGCCTGGCGCGCGAGAACGGCTATCTCAACGCCGTCTGCCGCGAAAGTGAGAAACTGCTGGCCGCCTTCGCCCGATGGTGCTGGCTCCTGCGCATCCCGGTGGTCTGGAGCGAGCGTTGCTCGCCGCGTTCCCGATTCGGACGCGTTCACCTGGACCTGTTCACCACGCCACACCGCCTCACCGCCGATTGCCAGGCCGACCTGCGGTCCATGGCCGGGCGCGTTACCACTTCGCCGCACGACGCTCACTGGGAACGTATTCCGCTGCGCGACCTCGACCGCATCGCCGCCGCCGTCTTCCGCGCCGCCACCCGCCCCGAGAACCATCAACCGAATCGCGCCTACCCGCCGGCCCGCCAGCCCGAGGCGAGAGTCCTACGCTTCGGCCATCCGCGCGCCGCCTCGGGTTGAGAAGGGCTCGCCGCTCTGCGGAACCCAGCATCCCAGCGCGGGTCTTGCCGGACAACTATAGTCTTGAATCGCGGGCCGTTACGAGGCCGCTTGCATGCGCACGCCGAACTTCAGCGTGTCTTCGAGTTGCGCGAGCTGGGACTGCAGGCGGGCGCGGTCCGCATGACCGGCCGCGGGCAGTAACCGGCCAATTTCCGAAATCAGCCGCGCTACTTCGTGGCGGTGTTCGCCCGCTCCACATTCCAGACGCTCCGCCAATGCAAAGCCACGCTCCAACCGGTTGGCTATCAACGCGGTAAGCTGGCGGTCGGTGAGGGCGCGCAACTCGGCAAGTTTTCTGGCCTCCGAAGTCTGGGGTCCCATCATAAAAAACTCCATCCTGCTGAAATAGACGTAAGAACGCGGGGTTTCGGACCAGAAATCTGGGGATTTTCACAAGTCCTTTGGCCGGAGCCTACAACGAACGTTTCATTTCGCACATTCCGCGGCAGGTCCGCGACATCACGTCCCGGCGGAGCGCACGCGGGCCTCGATGGCCTCTCGAGACGCGGCATCCTCGAGGCAATCCGGATCGATCCGTAGGATCTCGAGCACGCCCGCCTTGGCCGCCGCGGTCAACGTCTTGGCAACCGCCAGGCCGCTCGCCAAGCCGGCGGGGACTTGCAGATCGTCCAGCCGCCGCTCCAGCGCGGCGCACCGCTCCAGCACTTCCAGCGCGAGTGTGGCCGCCGGGCGCGGTGCCGCCGTGCCGCCCTCCGCGGCCCCGGCGAAGAATCTGCGATCCTCTTCGAACGGGCCGCTGTCCAACCCGGCCAAGCGCGTCACCTTGGATGCCAGAGCCGCCGCCATGGCTGCCGCGGCCGCCGCCGCGCCGCTTCCGCCGGGACTCGCCGCGGGCGCGGCCAGAGCATCCAGAAAGCACGGCAGACCGGCCGGTTTCGAGATGGCGGCGGCGATCCGGTTCTCCAGAACCAGTTCCGGGCGGAAGTTCTCGCATCGCAGGAAGTGCCCGGCGGCCATTTCCAGGGCCTTCGCCGGGATCAGCCCGACGATCTCGCTGCCCACCACCTCCACGCCGCGGCGGCCGGCCTCGCGCTCGACGGTTTCGAACACCAGGTGGAGGGGCGTCCGTTCGAAGTCCGTGAGGTTGATCGAGACCTGCGCCAGGTTGCGCGACTCTAGCATCACGCCCATGGATTTCACGCAGGGGAAACCGCCGCTCGAAAAGCGGATGGTCCTGGCGATGCTATCCGCGACAGCCAGATCCGGCGTGCCCAGGTTGATGTTGTAAGCGATGAGGAATTTGCGCGCGCCGACGGCGGTAGCGCCGGCCGTGGGGTGGCAGACGGGATCGCCGATATCCGGATCGCGCTCCGCCAGCGTGCCCATTTCCCGGACCAACGCCTCGAACTGGCCGCGGCGGATATTCTCCAGGTTGGCGCGATCGGGCCGTCTGGCCGCCGCTTCGTAGAGATACACGGGGACTTTCAACCGGCTCCAGATGCGCTGGCCCAGGCGTTCGGCCAGGCGCGCGCAGTCCTCGATGGTGACGCCCTCGAGGGGAATGAACGGCACCACGTCGGCCGCGCCGATGCGTGGGTGCGCGCCCCGGTGCCGGGTGAGGTCGATGAGTTCCACGGCCTTTTCGACGCCGCGAAACGCCGCATCGGCCACGGCGGCCGGCGGACCCGCCAGCGTGATCACCGAACGATTGTGGTCGGCATCCGACTGCCGATCGAGCAGCGCCACGTCCGGCACCCCCAGCATGACCCGCACGATGGCGTCAACGGTTGCGGGGACGCGCCCCTCGGAGAAATTCGGCACGCACTCTACCAGTTGTCCGGACATGTCTGAACCGGCGCCGCTGCGCGGCATCTTCCAGGATACTCTGGCGCGCCGTGCGGGATTGCGGCGCCACGGCGGCCTGGGCGCGCGCCCGCGAGGAATCAGTACTTCGGCACGCTGGGATCGACCTGGTCGCTCCAGGCCAGAATACCGCCCACCAGGTTGCGTACGCGCGCGAAGCCGGCCCGACGGAGAACGCCGCAACCCAGCGCGCTGCGCGTTCCCGACCTGCAATAAACCACGACTTCCGCCGCCGGGTCCAGTTCCTCGAGGCGCTTGGGGAGTTCGCCCAGCGGAATCGGCTTCGACCCCGGGATGCTGCAGATCCCGTACTCGTGCGGCTCGCGCACGTCGATCAGCACGAAGTCGTCGCCGCGGTCGAGTTTCGCCTTCAATTCGGTAGCGCCGATTTCGCCGTCGCTCACTTTCGTCTCCTGCGCCGGCACTCCGCAGAATCGATCGTAGTCGAGCAGCCGGGTGATCGTGCGATGGCCGCCGCACGCCGGGCACTCGGGATTCCGGCGCAGTTTCAACTCGCGGAACCGCATGCTCAGCGCGTCGTAGAGCAGCAGCCGTCCCACCAGCGGCTCGCCGATTCCCAGGATCAGCTTCACGGTTTCGGTCGCCTGGATCAGCCCGATGGTGCCCGGCAGCACCCCCAGCACGCCGCCCTCGGCGCAATTGGGCGCCAGGCGGGGCGGCGGCGGCTCCGGGTACAGGCAGCGGTAGCACGGCCCGCCGGGGTAGGCGAAGATGGTGGCCTGCCCCTCGAAGCGGAAGACCGATCCATACACGTCGGGCTTGCCCGAAAGCACGCAGGCGTCGTTCACCAGGTAGCGCGTGGGGAAGTTGTCGGTGCCGTCCACTACCACGCCGTACTCCTCGAGGATCTCCAACGCGTTCCCGCTCGAAAGCGCGGTCGCGTGTTTCGTCACGCGCAGCTCGGGGTTGATCGCCAGCATCTTCTCGGCGGCCGAATCGATCTTCTGGCGGCCCACGTCGTTCGTGGAGTGGATCACCTGGCGATGCAAGTTGGTCACCTCCACCACGTCGAAATCCACGATGCCGATGCGCCCGATGCCGGCCGCGGCGAGGTACAGGCCCAGCGGCGCGCCCAGTCCGCCCGCACCCACCAGCAGCACGCTGGCAGCCTTCAGCTTCCGCTGGCCTTCGATGCCCACCTCGGGAAGGATCAGGTGCCGGCCGTAGCGCAGAATCTCGTCTCCGGTGAGCCCTGCGGCCTCGCCGGCCGGGGCCGGCGCCATCGAGCCCCCTGCGGCGCTCGCCGCATCCGGTTCTCCGGTGAGCCGCGGCAGCGGCGTGGGGATAGGAATCTCGGCCATGTTAGTAAGTCAGCTCCTCCTTCGCCGCCTCGATCTGGTCAAAGCCGGGCAACCAGCTATTGGCGTGGTGAAACTCGCCGTTCCGGATGGATAGCACCACGAACGAATACCACGGGCAGGAGTTCCGCAAGTCGGTTTTGGAAAAGTACGCATCGCAATCGGGGTGCGAGTGGTAGATGCCGATCAGCTCCATCTTCCGCCCGCGCGCCGCCCACTCGGCCGCCAGCAGGTCCTCGGGGCGCAACTCGTAGCGCGCCGCCTGGGCGCCATCGAAGGCGTTGGCGAGCGGCAGGGCGGCGAGCACCAGCTTCCGGCCGCCGTCGCTCGAGCCCAGCATGGCGCCGCAGCATTCGTTGGGATATGCCTCGCGGGCGTGCCTCACAATCGCCGCCCAGGGCTCCGGTTCGATGTGTATCATGGCGTGTTCCCGGCCTTGGGGTGGATCTCCATGCGGCGCGCCGGATTCGGATTGGGATGCGGACCGGCCATCGATTTGGGTTTCGATGGTGTCCATTACACCACCGCCCCATGAGCCAGTCAACCAAGCCGGGAAGTGGACCTGCCGGCGCTGGCCGTGCAACCGGCTGTGCCACCGATGTTCCAAGCCGCGGGCGCTGCCGCCCGCCTCGTCACCCTTCCGTAACCACCCCCCGGTAGAATATAGAGACGGAGCCTCAGCATGTCCACATTCGCACCGCCCGACGCCGCGTTGAGCGCGTACGGGATCGCACGGTCCACCATTCAGGGGGCGCCGCTCGGCGCCGACGAGTTGCGCAAGACCGACGCTTACTGGCGGGCTTGCCGGTACCTCGCCCTGGGCATGATCTATCTCCAGGAGAATCCTCTCCTCAAGCAACCGCTCCAGCCGGACCACATCAAGAACCGCCTGCTGGGACATTGGGGATCCAGCCCGGGCCTCGCCTTCATTTATGTGCACCTGAACCGCGCCATCAAGAAGTTCGGCCAGAGCATGATCTTTTTGGCGGGTCCGGGACACGGCGCCCCGGGCGTTCTGGGGCCGGTGTACCTGGAGGGCACTTACTCCGAAATCTACCCCGAGAAGAGCGAGGACGAAGAGGGGCTTCGCGAGTTCTTCAAGCAGTTCTCCTTCCCCGGCGGCATCGGCAGCCACTGCACGCCCGAAACGCCGGGCTCCATCCACGAGGGCGGCGAGCTGGGCTACGTGCTCTCGCACGCCTGCGGCGCGGCGTTCGATAACCCGGACCTGATCGTGGCGGCGGTGGTGGGCGACGGCGAATCCGAAACCGGGCCGCTGGCCACCTCCTGGCATATTAGTAAGTTCCTCAGCCCGGTGCGCGATGGCGCGGTGCTGCCCATCCTGCACTTGAACGGCTATAAGATCAATAACCCCACGCTGCTGGCGCGCATCACCCACGACGAACTGGAAAGCCTGCTGCGCGGCTGCGGATGGACGCCGCATTTCGTCGAAGGCTCCGACCCGGAAAGCATGCACCAGGCCATGGCCGCCACCGTGGACCACTGCGTGTCCGGAATCCAGCGGGTACAGCGCGAGGCGCGCGCGAGCGGCGTGGCCGTGCGTCCGCGCTGGCCCATGATCGTGCTGCGCTCGCCCAAGGGTTGGGGCGCGCCCGCGACCGTGGGCGGCCACCGCCTCGAGGGCTTCTGGCGCGCGCACCAGGTGCCGCTGCCCGACGTGAAGAAGAACCCCGAACAGTTGCGCATTCTGGAGGACTGGATGCGCGCGCAGAAGCCGGAAGAACTATTCGACGCCAACGGCAAGCTGGTGGCCGAACTGAAGGAACTGGCTCCCACCGGCAGGCGGCGCATGAGCGCCAACCCGCACGCCAACGGCGGAACGCTGAAGCGGTCCCTGCGCCTGCCGGACTTTCGCGCCTACGCCCAGACGGTCGCCGAGCCGGGCGCGGTCGAAGCGGAAAACACGCCCCCGCTGGGGAATTATCTGCGCGACGTCATGAAAGCCAACATGAGTAACTTCCGCGTGTTCGGACCCGACGAGAACACCTCCAATAAGTTACAGGCCATTTACTCCGTCAGCAAAAAGTTCTGGCTGGCCGAGTACTTCCCCGAGGACGCCGACGGCAGCGAGCTGGCGCCCGACGGCCGCGTCATGGAAATGCTCAGCGAACACACCGTCGAGGGCATGCTGGAGGGCTATCTGCTCACCGGGCGCCACGGCTTCATCTCGTCCTACGAAGCCTTCGTACACGTCATCGATTCCATGTTCAACCAGCACGCCAAGTGGCTGTCCATCTGCAGTAACCTGCCCTGGCGCCAGAACGTGGCGTCCCTGAACCTGCTCATCACCTCGACCGTCTGGCGGCAGGACCACAACGGCTTCACCCACCAGGACCCCGGCTTTCTGGACGTGGTGGTGAATAAGAGCGCCAAGGTAACCCGCATCTACCTCCCGCCCGACGTCAATTCGCTGCTCTCGGTGGCCGCCCACTGCCTGAAGAGCGAAAACTACGTCAACGTCATCGTGAGCGACAAGCAGAATCACCTCCAGTATTTGAGCATGGACGCCGCCATCGAGCACTGCACCAAGGGTATCGGCCTCTGGCAGTGGGCCTGCAACGACCAGGGCGGCGAACCGCAGCTTGTGATGGCCTCGGCCGGCGACATTCCCACCCAGGAAGCCCTGGCCGCCATCGTCCTGCTGCGGCGCGAATTCCCCGACCTCAAGATCCGCTTCATCAACGTGGTGGACCTCTTCAAGCTGCAACCCAACACCGAGCATCCCCACGGATTGAGCGACCGCGATTTCGATTCGCTGTTCACCGCGGACAAGCCGGTCATCTTCAATTTCCACGGTTATCCCTGGCTGATCCACCGCCTGGCGTACCGCCGCGCGAACCACCGCAATTTCCACGTGCGAGGGTACAAGGAAAAGGGCAATATCAACACGCCCATGGAGCTGGCCATCAACAACGAGATCGACCGCTACAGCCTGGCGATCGACGCCATCGACCGCGTTCCGGAGTTGCAGCGCGTGGGCGCGCACGCCAAGGAGAAGTTCCGCAACATGCAGATCGAATGCCGCAACTACGCCTACGAGCACGGCATCGACAGCCCCGCCATCACCGGCTGGAAGTGGCCCGAGTAAGCCACCGGCGGCATTCCGTGGCGGGATCGCCGCCACCACGGCCGGGCCCCGCTGCCCCTAACTCGGGTGCGGCACGCCCAGCACGCAGCGCACCGTGTCGCGCGCAATCAGCAGCTCTTCGTCGGTCGGAATGGCCCACGCGGCCAGCCTACAGCCGTCCTTGCTGATCTGTCTCTCGCGCGGCTCGCTCTGCCGGTTCCGCTGGTCGTCCACTTCCAGACCGGCCCACTCCAGCCCCTGGCAGATGCGCGCGCGGATCTCCGGCGAGTTCTCGCCGATGCCGCCGGTGAAGACCACCGCGTCGGCCCCGCCCATCGACGCCAGAAACGCGCCGATGTATTTTCGCGCGCGGTGGCAGAAGACCTCGATGGCCAGCCGCACGAGCCGGTCGTCGTGCTCCCGCAGCTCCTGCTCGAGCGTCTGCATGTCGTTGGTCAACCCGGAGATTCCCAGCAACCCGGACTGCGTGTTGAGCAGCGTCTCCACTTCGTGGGTCGACATCCCCTCCTTGGCGGCAATCACGCCAATGATGGCGGGGTCCAGATCGCCGGAGCGCGTTCCCATCACCAGGCCTTCCAGCGGCGTCATGCCCATCGACGTGTCCACCGGGTGGCCGGCCCGGATGGCGGCCGCGGAGCATCCGTTGCCCAGGTGCAGCGTCACCACGTGGGTTTGCTCGCTCGTCAGATTGTGCAGCGCCCGGTAGCGGTAAGTGACATAGCGGTGCGAGGTGCCGTGGAAGCCGTAGCGGCGGATGCGGTGCCGGCGGTACAGGTGATAGGGTATGGCGTACAGGTAGGCGAATTCCGGAAGGGAGGCGTGAAACGCCGTGTCGAACACGGCCACCTGCGGCACCGCCGCGCCGAATATTTCGCGCGCGGCCAGGATGCCCTTGACGTTGTTGGGATTGTGAAGCGGCGCCAGGTCGATGCAGTCCTCGATGCCCTTCAGCACCGCGTCGTCGATCACCGCCGATTCGGTGAACCGCTCGCCGCCGTGCACCACGCGATGGCCCACCGCGTGGATGTCGCCCAGGCTGTGGATTCCGTCGATGCCGGAATCGTCCGATGCCAGCCACCGCAGCACGTAATCCAGCGCGGCCGAGGCGTCGGGGATAGGGGCCGTGAAGATCTGCCGCGGCCCGTCGCGATGCTGGACGGTGATGACGGCTTCCTCGCCGATGCGCTCCACCTGGCCGCGGCAGAGGCGTTCGTCGCGCCACTCGGCGATGCGTTCGGGATCGGTCGCGATCGCTTGAAACTTCAGACTGGAACTACCCGCGTTGAGAACCAGGACGTTCATAGCAGTTCCGAGTGTAGCGAAGTTGCGGCGGACGCGAACGGGGGGCGCCCTGCCAACCGCGAGGGTTGCTCCCTCTCCGGCGCACTCTCCACAGAGCGCGCTGTACGGCGCGCCTGGGCACAAACCCGGCGTTCCTCCAGGGCGCGAGGTTCCGGCTCTCGCTATCTCTTGAGCATGGCGACAAAGCCGCCGCCGGAACGCAGGTCTATGGAAAGCGAGTCGTTCGCGGTAAGCGTGACGTGCTCTATCTTGAGAGCGGCTGCCTGGTCCGTGTCGCGCAGCAGCGTGGCCAGATAGGAGATGGGGCGCCCGCCTTGCGGTTGTGCCCCTCTGCGGAGAAAAGAGGAAAGATCGAGCCGCACGTTTCGCGCATAAGGCCCGTTCATGATCGCCACGAACCACGTGTCCCCGCTCCGCCGGGCGAAGGCTGCGACTTCCCGGATCTCGGAGACCGGAAGAACGACCGTCTCATCCCAGGTGGTCGGAAGGGCCTTCAGTACGTCTACCGAGGGGTTCGCCAGGATATTGCCGGGGTGTGCCGCATAGCACATCTCGGGAGCCTGGAGGATCGCGGCAGTCGCGACCTGGTGCGCCCAGGTTGTGTCGGCCATGCGCCAGCCGAAGTGCGTAGGATTGAAATCGGCCATCCCCGCCAGCATGCGGGTGAATGGCAGGGTGGCATCGTGCTGCGCGTACGGCCCCGGGAACTCCAACCCGCGGATAGCCTCGTATCCCACGATGTTCGGATAGGTTCGCTCCAGACCCGTCGGCTTGTTGGCTCCATGAAAGTCCACCAGCAGCTTGTGTTGCGCGAGCGCTTTGAGCACGGTCTCGTAGCGATCGATGAGCCACTTGTGCTCGTTATCCCAGAAGTCGATCTTCAACCCCGCTGCGCCGGTCCGGTTGCACATGTTGACGGTGTCCTCGAGATACTTCGGGTCTTGGAAATCGGCACTGTAGGTCCACAGCAGGATCTTCACCCCGCGTTCGCGCGAGTAGTCCACGACCTCTTTCAACTGGCTTTCCGGCCAGTTCCGCCAGAAGCCCTCCAGAATGATGTACTCAAAGCCGAGCTGCTGGTTGAGCCTGGCAAACTCCTTCTGCCCCTCCACGGTTCCCTCGCCGCCGTCGAGGTAGACGAATACGGCACGGCCGGGCTTGATCCAGTCCTCCTTGATGCCCTTCGGAAAAAGCTTGGGATCCGGAGGCGGATTCACGTTGTGCACGATGTCGCAGTTCACGAGCGCGTTCAGATCGGCGCCGATCATTACCACCCTCCACGGAGTGGTGATGGGGCCGTTGACAACCGCTGGAGTGGTGACGCGCTCCACGTCCTTGGGGTGCCTCGAGCGGAACGCGAAGATCACCGGCGCCGCGTGAGCCAACCTGGCGTGCACCACCTGGGCGGCATCCGTCTGCAACATCATGCCGCTGTAATTGACCAACGCGCCCTCGGTGATGGAAGCGTACGCGCTTTTGTCGCGCAGCACGAAAGTGAACGGAGGCTGGGTCCACTCGCCGTCCATCATACCCTCGATCGTGTTGGTGGTGGTTCGCCACGGATAGACCCCTTCATAGCCGGATACGTAGTTCTGCGGCGCGACCACGCTCCCCGCTGGAACATGGAATTCGGTGATTTCATCGGGGGTCCGGGCTCCCTGGCCCGGCACCAGGTGACGGAAGGCCACGCCGTCGTTGTAGGCCCGGATTTCCAGCGTGTAGGACGTCTTTGACTTGGGATGGGTCACCGCCACCTTGGCGCCGTTGCAGTTGTCCACCGCGGTGGAGTGTACGCCATACCATGGGTAGGTCTCGTTCACCTTGTAGTTCTCCACCGTCCCGGCCTGGGCACCGTCGGCGAGATCTACTTTATCCACCACGATGCCGACGAGCGACGCATCGATGATGTTCTTCGCGTTAAAGGTAACCGTGTATTGCAGGTGACCCTGGGCATTCGACGACAACACAAACCGCACTTTGCCATCCGGGCTGGCCACCGTCACGTCCGCCATTGCGGGGAGCGACACGGAGAATAGAACCAGTGGATACAGAATGAGTTTCTTCATTTGCGTTCTCCTGGAGCCGGACGGGCCGCGAAGCGACATCGCGGCCGGCCTCGCATCAATTTGGTTCGGAATGGGTGCATAATCCATGTTATGACTGCACGCTCAGGCGGTATGACGTTCCTCCGCCCTCTATTCTTCCTGCCTCTCTCAATTTTTGCGCTCCAGGCGGCCGGCACGCTGGATGCCTATTTGATCGACGTGGAAGGCGGCAAAGCCGTGCTGGTGGTCGCCCCCTCGGGGGAATCTCTCCTGATCGATGACGGTTGGCCGGGGTACGGCGGCCGCGACAACCATCGAATTGTGGAGGCGGCCAAGGCGGCCGGCCTCAAACAAATCGATTTCCTGTTGATTTCGCATTACGATATAGACCACCTCGGCGACGTTCCCGCCCTGCTCGCCGCCTTCCCGGTGAAGCACATCATAGACAACGGCTCGCTCCGGACTCCAGGCGCCGGCTTTGAGCGGCGATACGAAGCATTCGCGGAGGCTCGCGACGCCATGGACCACATGACCGTCAAGCCGGGCGACAAACTGCCTGTCAAGGGAGTCGACATCACAGTGGTTGAAGCGGCGGCAAAGGGCATTCAGAGCGCGCTCCCTGGCGCGGGGGCGCCTAACCCGGTTTGCGCCACCACGCCGCCCAAGGCCGAGCGCGCGAGCGACCACGAGGACAACATGTCCATCGGACTTCTCTTCACGCTGGGCAAGTTTCGCATGCTAGACCTCGCGGACCTGGAGGCGTTCTACCAGTACAAGCTGGTCTGCCCCAACAACCTGATCGGGAGCGTGGACGTATACAATGTCAGCGTGCATGCTCAGGAGAAGGGCATTTCGGGAGTGCTGGAACCCGCGGTGCGGGCGCGCGTTGCCCTGGTGGGCAACGGCCCGCGAAAGGGCGGCGATCCCGCATCGTGGCCGATCCTGCGCAACGCGCCCGGCATGGAGGATATCTGGCAGGCGCACTTCTCGGTGGCGGGCGGCAAAGAGAGCAACCCGCCCGAGGACTTCATCGCCAACCTCGACCCGAACTGCCAGGGCAAGTGGCTCAAACTCTCAGCCCAGCCGGACGGCTCCTTCACGGTGACCAACGGCCGCAACGGTTTTTCGAAGACATATGAGGCTCGCAACTAGACAGGGAGGCGTCCATGCCGGATGATCGATCGAACCGGAGGCAATTCCTCGGGCGCGCCACCGGAATCGGTTCCGTTCCGCTGATCGGGACGGCGCTGGCAGCCGCTCCATTTCAACCCACGTCCACACCGAAGGCCGCGGGGGGCAGATTCGTCGTCATACCCACCCACGAGCATGCGGGCGATCTGGACGAACGCCTCGACTTTCCGCCGCAGTGGGACGTTCACGTGCAGAACATGGCGGGATACCGGGCGCCCGTCCAGACGGCAAAGCAACTGGCCGATCAGATGAACCAGCCGATCGGAACGAAGACGCTGCGGGAGCTGGCGCAGGGAAAGAAGCGGGTGGTGGTCACGTTCGACGACCTCACCCGCACCACGCCCACTTATGCGATGACCCCGTGGGTGGTCGCGGAGCTCGATGCCGCCGGCGTGAAGCCCGAGAACATTCTGTTTCTCGCCTCGTACGGCACCCACCGGGCCATGACCGCGCTCGAGATCCAGCTCAAGCTGGGCAAGGACATCGCCAACAAGTACGCCTGGATGAACCACAACGCGTTCGACTGTCTGAAGGAAATCGGCACGACGAGCTTCAAAAACAGGATTCTGATCAACCAGACGTTTATGGGGGCGGACCTGAAGGTCTGCCTCAGCGGCGTCAAGGTGCACTGGGACGCCGGTTACGGCGGCGGCGCGAAGGCCGTGCTGCCGGGCGTCGCCGGACTTTCCACGGTGGAGTATAACCACCAGGTGATCCTGGCCGGCAACCGCGCCCAGACCGGACCGGTGAAGATCTTCACGAACCCCATGCGCAAGGACATGATCGAAGCCGCACGAATGGCCAACGTGGACTTCACGGTGCAGCTTCTCTACAACCAGAAGCTCAAGCCGTTGCGCGCCTTCAGCGGCGATATCGTGGAAGCCCATCACACGGCAGTCCGGCTGGCGGCCAAGACGTACTGCACGCCCCTCTTCAAGGACGCCGACATCGTGGTCGCCAACGCCTACCCGCAAAACGCCCAACCCTATCACGGCGCGAGCTGGATCGGCGCATCGGTCAAGCAGGGCGGCACGGGTGTGATCGTCATCCAACACCCGTTGGGCTACGACCCGATTCATTACCTGAACAACAAAGTGGCCGGCAGCCGCGGCCAGACCTACTGGGATCTGCACCCGCGCCCGCCTCGTCCCGGTCCCGGAGGCTCGCACACGATCGTCTACTCGCAATACATGAGCCGCATGATCATGGATAACTATTCCCCCGGCACGGATTTCTGCGCTAAGTGGGCGGACGTCGTGGGTATCCTCAGGGAGCGGCACAAGGGCAGCGACGTGAAGGTGGCCGTGTACCCCTACGCCGGAATGCAGCACCAGGAGATCGAACTGGACGGTTAGAGATCGCCGGGGACTAACCGGCTCAATCGCCGGCAGGGCTGCGATCCCAACAAGACGCCGGGGTTACCAGGCGGCTGGTGCATCTCACGATTATCAGTTCCTCCAGAAAGTGGATTACCACGTAAGCGACAAACACCAATTGGCGGTGCACTACCTGCGCGACTATTACTACCGACAAGAGGGCGAGACGGCACTGAGGCTCTATGACTACCGCATCCCCGGGACAAGCGCCAGCGCCAAGTGGACCCGGACGCCCAACGCCAGGATGGTGAACACGCTGCAATTCCCCTACAGCGGCAAAGACATCCAGGCTACGGGCGTGAACAACCCCATGCTTTTCGGCAACGCCCAGGTAGTTCCAAATACCTCCATCCAGGGATACTTCTTCCCCAGCATAACCACGCGGGACTTGCGCTTATTCCAGCGCCTCATCCAATGGAAGGACGATTCCTCGAGAGTGGCCGGCACCCACATCCTGAAGTTCGGCGTGCTGGTCCTGCGCAGCCGCAAAAACCGGAATAATACCGTTCGCTCGTCCTTCCGCCCCGCAAGCCAGCGGCCGGCGCCGAAGCCCTCCGGTGTAGAATGGATTCCGGCCCGGAAGCGCGAACCCAGCCCCCCGGCCAAAATCGGATTTTGGAACCTATCGTGTCTCACACCCGCTCTGGAAACCCTCCCGGCCGGCCCACCCCGCGCCGCCGCTGGCTGTTCCCAGCCATTCTCCTGCTGGCGCCGCTTGCCCTGCTGGCGCAGGCCGGCGGCGCGCCTCCGCCGGCTGGCGTGGCCACCGTCCGCGTCACGCCGCATATCGACGGGAACGTCGGGTTCTCGGTCGATTTCGACGACCAAGTCCCGGAATCCCGCGCAGCCCGCGCTTTGGATGTTCTCGCCCGGGAAGTGCTGCGATGCGACTGGGAGCGCGAGAGCGCCTGGTCCGGGACCTGCCGCAAGATGCTGCCGAGCGACGGCAGCCGGGTCGAGGGCCAGTTGAATCTGGCGTCTCTGGTGATCGGGCTGCACGGCTGGGGCGTCCGCGAGGTGCGGGTGGATGTCGAAGCCACTGGCACACCGGAGGCCGGCCGGTACGGCGCATGGCGGCAGCGCTCCACCACGAGCGGTCTGTTTTTCAAATCGAAATCCGAGTTCTACGAGTTCGTTTCCGCGAGCTTCATGGAGTTTCCGCCCGGCTTCACGGTCCAAATTGGCGAGCCCTGGAATCCGGCGCACGCGGCCACGCCGGTGGTGTTCGTCCTGTTCGGGCCGGCCCTGCTGGCCCTGTACCTGCGGCGCCGCGACGAACGCCGCGGAACCACCGGCTCGGCCATGGTCTGGCTGAATTGGGTTCTGACGGGGTCCTTCCTGTACTGGGTGACGGCCCTGTCGCTATCCGATGTCTTCGTGCTCGCGGTCCGCCTGGGCCTGACCAATTCGCTGGCGGTTCTGGCCCTAGGAGTCGCCCTGTTTTCGCTGCCGATTCTCCTCGCAACCGCCGTCTGCACGCTGATTCTGTCGCCCCCAAGCCATGCGGAAAGCTTGGCGGACCGCGTGCGCCTGCTGGGAATGGTGGTGCTCCAACAGGCGGTCTACCTGGTGCCGCTCGGCGTGTTCGTATCCGCCACCGGCATGATGGAGTACAGCCGGGCGATTGCCATCGCCGGCCTGCCGGCCGCCTTTGTGCTGTATCGGATCATGCGCCTTTGCGCGCAGCGCTACCGGGTCGGCGGCTTCCAGGCACTGACCAGCGGCGACCTCTACCAACGCATCTCGGCCCTCGCTCGAACCGCCGGAACGCGTCTCAACGGTGTGTTCATTTTGGGGAACCGGCGGGCCGCCGAGGCCAACGCGTCCGCCAACTCGAAGGGCTTCATCACGCTCACCCGCGGGCTGGTGGAGAACCTGACGCGGCGCGAGGTGGATGCCGCGGCGGCGCACGAAGTCGGCCATCTGCGCGGCAGACACCCGTCTTTGCAGATGTGGCTTCTGGTGGCTTATTTCGCGCTGCGGATCCCCGCCGGCGCTCTGCTCCCCCGCACCGGGCCGGCGGCGCTGCTGCTATCCCTGCCCATCTTCCCGATCGTCTACGTGCTGGTGGCGGCGCGCGTCTCGCAGCGCCACGAGTTCAATGCCGACATGCGGGCGGTTGCCCTGACGGGCGACCCGGAAGGCAAGATCGCCGCCCTGGCGCGCTTGCGCCGCCTCGGCAAGTCGCCCGTCGATTGGGGCGGAATTCAAGGTTCCATCCTCTCCCATCCTTCCATGCGGCAACGCGTGCTGGCCCTGGGCAACCGCTACGGCGTGCCGCCCGAGCGCGCCCTCGCCATCCTGGCCGACCCGGATGCCATCGCTCCCACGCCGGGTGTGCCGCGGCACTACGACCTGCCCGCCGAGGTTCGGGACACCGGGCTGGTGTTCACGTCCTCCGCCAAGGCTACCTACTCTCAGTTGGCCTTCTGGGCGATGCAGGCGGTTCTGGTGGCCATTCTGACGGGGATGGCGTACGTGTCGGACCGGATCATGTCTGTGGGCTTCAATGCGCTTCTGCTGTTGGCGTCGATTCCCGCCGCGGCGTGGCTGTATCTGCGCATCGCCCACGCGTCCGACTACCTGTTTCGCCGGTGGCTCGAGTCGCGCATCCGCCGCCGGATTCCGTGCGCCGAGGGCGCCGTTTTCGTGGGCTTGCTGCCCGGCGAGGTTCTCCGCCCCTACGAGGGCGGCTTCTATGAGTGGGACCTGGGCCTGGTCTCTCTCGAATCCGGCTGGCTCGCGTACTCGGGCGAGCGCACGCGTTTCTCGCTGCCGCGCGCGGAGATCGTGGGATTCGCCGTTCGCAACGGTCCGCTGGCCTGGCTGCGCCAGCACGCCGTGCTGGTTCGCCACACCCGCGGGGCCTTTCTGCTGCATCCGCCGGGTTACTCCTGGTGGCGGGCGCGGCGCTTGGAAAAGAAGCTGACCGCCTGGTGGCGCGGTGGCGCCGCATCGCCCGAGGTGCCCGGCGCCCAACCCCTGCCACCGCCCGATCTCCCGGCGCTGGCCTTCAGTTCCCCCTCGCGATGGAAGGTGGCCTGGCGGTTCGGCAAGGTGGCATTCTTCCAGTTCTTTGGCCTCGGCATAGCGCTTGCCGCGTTGGGGCACACCTCCGCCGACAATCCTCTCTACTCGCTGTTGATTCTGGTGGTGCCCCTGACGTACCTGCTGGCGGTGGCGCCCGTGCTGTTCCGGCGCGGAGCCTGAAAGGCGGCGGGCGGGTCGCCCGGCTCACTCGAGCAGTTCCAGCGAGTGAATCGCCGGGTCGGGGAGTTCTTCGTACCTCAAACTCACCTCTCCCCACGTTTCTCTCCGCCAGGCGCGGATACGAACCCAAGCGGCGAACAGCACCGCCAGAACCGCCACGAAACCCGCGCGGCTGTACAAACAGGCGAGCATGATGGCGCACACCATGGGCAGCCCAGCGAGAAGTCCCAGAAACTCCGCCGCCAGTATCCACGCCGGCGTTTTTCCGGGGAGGTACGAGCAGGTGAACGGGAGCTTCTCCCACGAAGAGAATGCCCATTCATAACAGAGCAGTGCGAACGGAACGAACAAAACCGACTCCGCCACCGCGCGCCAGCCAAGCAGTTTCAGCTCGAAGGGAAACGGGATCGCCAGCATCGCCACGGCCCCCGAAATCAGCACCAGACGGTCCACCGCCCGCATCCATTGGCGGCGCCCTTCGAGTTCGGTAATGCGGAACGTCCAGTTGGCCCCGAGTTCGGTTGGCATGGCAAACAAGTGGCGCAGACCGATGAGCAGAAAAACCACGATGATGACGTGGGCGTACACGAAACAGGCCGGGACCACTCTGGCGGGCTCCACGAATTCCCGCATCCCCACGATTCCGCTCAACAGGATCGCCAAACCGAAACCGCCATAACCCATCAGGATCATGCGATGCTGGCCGCTGCCCGCCAGCGTACCCACGATGAAGACGAGCGCTGCCTGCTGGCGCGGGTCCGGAACCAGCCATTCCAACAACGCCGCTGGCCAGCGCCGGCTGCGGACCTTCCTGGCCGGCGCCTCCACCATCAAGGCACGGTGCCGGCGGTACCCCATCAGGTAGACGGAAACGGCCAGCCCGAAGGCGGCTCCGAGCGCGGCGCGGGCGGTGTGCGCGAGCGCCTGCATGGCCCGATCCGGATCGCCCAGAATCGCCTGGTGCAACCCCAGGAACCACACCGGCGGAAGCCAGCGCGCCCACTCCGCCCGGACGGCCGCATCGGCGATTTGCGGCTGAATCGAGAAGCTCAAGACCGCCAGAACCAGCATCGGCGCCAGCAGAAAACCTTGCAGATAGACGGTCACCCTCGCGAACAGCCGCGGCCGCAGCAAATTGAGGAGCGCCCCTTCGAGCGCGATCAGTCCGAAGAAGAAGAAGTAGCTGCCGGCGGCACATGCGGCGGCGTTCGCAAGGAACCTGTGCCCCGCCGATGGATCGATGGCCCAGCGGCTGGCGGAAACCATGGGAAGCACCGAACCGGGCCCCGCTATCAGCGCCACCAGCACTATCGTGGACACGGTAATCAGGGCCATCCCCTTCGCCAGGAAAACCTGTCCCGTGCGAAGCGGCAGCGATGCCAGGGCGCGGTAATCCCGCTGTCCCGGAAACAGGGACTGCCACTTGATGGCGGTCAGCGCGCCCATGATGGACATCAGCAGAGTGATCGTCCACAGTTCGTCGGCCCGCAGGGCTTCGCGATACGGACCCGCAACCGGCAGCTTCGACAAATCCGCGTACTTCACCTGCAGCGGAAAAACCAACAGCCCGGTGCATGGCAGCAGCAGCGAGATCGCACCGATCAGAACCCCTGTGGTTTGCCCCGTCGCAGCAACCAGATCGCTCGCGAAGAAGCTCCCCAGAAAATGGCGAAACAGTTCGAACAGCGGTCCGTGCGTCTCGCCCAGCCAGCGTTTCATGATTCGCCCCTTCACTCCTGGCGCAACGTCACCACCGGGTCGATCCGCATCGACCGGCGCGCGGGCACGAAGCATGCCAGCAACGCCAAACCGGCCAGCAGCAGGGGCGCGCCCACCAGAAGAACCGGGTCGGAAGTGCGCACGGTGCCTACGCTATAGAACAAGCCCGAGAGGGCGCGCATTCCGGCCCAGGCCATCGCCAGCCCGCCGATGGTGCCGGCGATCGCGAGCACCGCGCCTTCCTTCATCACCAGCAGCAGCACGTCGCTCCGCTGCGCGCCCAAGGCCATGCGAATGCCGATCTCGTGGCCGCGTTTCGCCACCGAATAGGCCGTCACGCCAGCCACTCCCACCGACGCCAAAACGAGACCGAAGAGGCCGATCAGTCCGTACGTCCACGAGGCCCCCTTCAGAGTGGACATGTACTGGCCGATGTGTTCGGCCATGCTCCGCGCGTTGAACGGCGTAATGCCCGGATCGATGGCGGATACCTCGCGCCGGACGCCGCCGATGGCATCCACGCCGGGAGCCGCCCGCAGCATCAGGGTCATGCCGCGCAGCGAAGGCTGGGCATAGTCCGCCGCGCGCAGCGGGAAGTAGACGGCCGGGTGTTTCTTGCTCGCCACCAGGTCTTCCGAGACGTCCCCAACCACGCCGATCACGTCGAAAACGCGGCTTTCCTTCGACAGCGCGTGGGAGCGGAAATCGATGGTCCCCGGCCACAATACTATGCCGCCCGAGGCCGCCGCGTTGGCGATTTCGATGCTTTGCCCCGCCGGATCCTCACCTTTCCAAAACTCGCGGACCGCCTGGCGGCTGACCACCACTACAGCCCTTCCGGATTGCTCATCCGTGCTCCGGAAACTGCGCCCGGCGAGAATCGCGATGCCGGCCGTCTCGAAGTAGTTCCAGCCTACAATGTGTTTGCGCGCCCAGTAGCGCTCGGACGCGCCCTTGGTTTGCAGGCCGGCGCCCGAGAACCACACGCCGGTGTTGCCGTCGGTGGCCACCGGCAGGGTATCCGTCAGGCACGCGGAGGTCACGCCCGCAAGAGCCTTCACCCGCGGCAGCAGCTTCTCGAAGAACTCCGCCGCGCGGGGGCCGGAATAGCCGTCGCGTACCGGGTCCAGGGAAATCAGGTACAGGTTCTTCGGACTGAAACCCTCCTGAACTCCCACCGTGCTTTGGATCCCCAGCCCCAGGTATCCGGTCAATAGCAGCAGCATCAGCGACGCGGCCATCTGGCAGACCACCAGGATGTTGCGCAAGCTCAGCGCGCGGTACTTGCGCAGGTGGACATGGCCGCCTTCCTTCAACGCGGAGACCAGGTCGCTGCGCGTGGCCTGCAGGGCCGGCGCCAGTCCGAACGCGAGACCGGTCAAACCGGTCAGCACGATCGTGAACGCCAGCGCCCGCCAGTCCGGCGTCAGATCCAGCGTCATGGGAATGGGGACCGGCATCTTCGCGCTGGAACCCAGACGCATCAGCCAGTAGGCCAGCAGAAACGCCGGCGGCGCCGCACCCGCGGCCAGCAGCAGGCTCTCGGTCAGCAGTTGGCGGATCAGGCGGCCGCGGCCGGCTCCCAGCGCCAACCGCACCGAGATTTCCCTCCGCCGGGCCGCCGCGCGCGACAACATCATGTTGGCCACGTTGGCGCACGCGATCAGCCACACCAGGCCGCCCATGATCATGAAGAAATCCCTGAAGAACGGCAGATCCCGCTTCTGCACCGGAATGACCTTGCCGCCTTGCAGCAACTCCACCCGGTTGGCTTTTCGATCCCGGTCCGGCTCGCCGAAAGACTCCGCCAGCCTCCGCGTGGCGGCATCCAACTCGAGCTTCGCCCTGGCTTCGGTGATGCCCGGCCGCAGCCGGCCGGCCACTTGAAACATGCTCAGGTCGCGCCGCTCCAGGGCATCGCCCGCCAACTCCGGCGCCAGCCGTCCGTCCACCGAGACGGGCAGCCACAGGTCGGCTGGGAATATCACCGGCGAAGCCCCTCGAAACCCCTTCGGGCCGACCCCGATCACCGTGGCGGGGTTTCCATTGATATCGAGTGTCTTCCCCACGATAAACGGGTCGGAGCCCAGCCGGTCCTCCCACAACCGGTGGCTGACGATCACCGTGGGCGCCCGGCCAGGTTGCTCCTCCGCCGCTTCGAAGAAGCGCCCCAACAGCGGGCGCACGCCCAGCGTGCTGAAGTAGGAAGGCGTGACGATCTGTCCCCAGGTCCGCTCCGCGCGCCCGCCCGCCGACATGCCGAACGCCACCGGCGCCACGTAGGCGAACGAGCCGGTGAACACGTCGTGCAGCTCGCGGTACTGCCTGTAAGCCGGGTAGGACACGGGCGAGTGCAGCGCCACCAGTTCGTCAGGGTGGGGCACGCCGGGCAGGTCGCGCAGCAGTCCATTCATCTCGCTGTAGGCGCAGGTGGCGATACATATCCCCAGCGTCAGCGATAGCAAGGCCACCAGCGTGAACCCCCGCGAGCCGCGTAGCGTCCGCAGCCCATAGCGCACGTTCTGGCCGGACTCGGAGAGGTACTCGAGCGGAACCCGGATGGCGGCGTCCATCAGCAAACGCGCCAGCCCCGCAATACCGTGCTGCCGCCACACCGGTTCGATGGCATCTTCCGCCGTCTTCAGCATCTCGGCGCCATAGTTGTCGTTGAACTCGTCGGGAAACGCACTCGCGATGGCGCGGTAGGCTCGTAGACCGAGCGCCACCGGTCGCTCCGGTTGCCGGGCCGGGGCCCCGGTTTCGTGGGCGTCCGCGTCCGCCGCCCGCGGGGACGCCGCGGGTCCCTTGTAACTCATCGCCTCCACAACCCGGTCGGCCACTCGCTCGCCATCGTCCACATCGGCAAGCTGAGCGAAGACGCCTTCGAGCGATGGTTGGCGCATCAGCTCGCGAAGCCGCTCGATCGAGTCGTACGCCACCACCTCTCCTTTCCGCAGAATCACCACGGTGGAACAGATCTTTTCGACCACCTCGAGAACGTGGGAGCTATACAGGATCGTCTTTCCGCGGTCCGCCAACGCGCGCAGAAGACTTCGCAACATCAGAACGGAGGTCACATCCAGGCCCGAGAACGGCTCGTCCAGAATCAGGATGTCCGGATCGTGGAGCAGTGCCGCGGACAGGAGAACTTTCTGGCGCATGCCCTTGGAATACGAGGACACCGGCCGGTGGCTGTCGCTCGAAAGCCCGAAAACGCTCAGAAACTCGTCCATTTTGGGTTCCAGCACCCGGCGGGGGATCCCCCGCAACCGCCCCACCAGTTGCAGATTCTCCCGGCCCGAGAGGTGTGAATAGAGCTGCGGCTCCTCCGGCACGTACCCGATGCGCCGCTGAAACGCGGCGAAATCCTCGTACACACTTCGGCCTCGATAGAAGATCTGACCCTCGGAAGGCTCGATCAGGCCCACCAGCATCTTGACCGTAGTGCTCTTCCCGGCTCCGTTCGGACCCAGGTATCCGAGGATCTCACCCGGATGGATCGCAAAACTGACTTGGCGGACGGCGGGCGTGTGATTGTAGTACTTCGTCAGCGAGCGCGCTTCCAGCATTTCAGGACTCCTCAGGCAACGGCCCGCTGGTGGCGTCGATGACCCGCACCAGTTCCTCCAGCCTCCGGCTCTCCCCCGACAGCACGCGGCGCCCCAACCGGGTGATCCGGTAATAGCGCCGCCGCTCGTCGTCGAACTGCGGCGCCGGCCGATCGTCCGATTCTTCGATGAGTCCGGCCTCGATCAGCCGCTTGAGCGTTCCGTAGAGCGTCGCCGGCCACAGCCGCACCTTTCCGCCGGTCCGGCCCAACACTTCCTGCATGATGCCGTAGCCGTGCTGCTCCTGGCCGGCCAGCGATAGCAGGATGTAGAACCAGTGCGGTTTCAAGGGAAGGTAGCTCTCCACCAGCGGCGCTTGGCTCGTTTTCGTCATCTCTATACTGAACAATATATATATGAATTCGGTCGAGACGTCAAGATGTTTCCGGCGGGCGGGATCCCGGTTCGGGCGCCGCCGCGCGCCGGACCTCCCGCCGCCGCCCGCCAGACCTCCCGCGCCGCCGGCGCGAATCGGTTTACCATTGCATGGACGGGAGTGTTACCCACGCAATTCACCTGCAATGTTTGCGGCCGGCGCGGCCGGCCACCGGAGAAGCGGCAAAACGCCGAGGATTCCACCTGCTCGCGCTGCGGCTCGAACGTGCGCACGCGCGCTCTTCTGCGGGCGCTTTCGCAGGAGCTTTTCGGCGCCAACCTGACGCTCGCGGCCTTTCCCCGCATCAAGAGCCTGCGCGGCATCGGCATCGGCGATTCCGATCTCTACGCCGGGCGCCTCGAGGAGAAGTTCGGCTACCATAACACGTTCTTCCACCGCGAGCCGCGCCTGGATATCGCCCATCCGCCGGAGTCCGAATTCGGCCAGTACGACTTCGCCGTCTCGAGCGAGGTGTTCGAGCACGTGGCGCCGCCCGCCGAAGCGGCGTTTCAAAACGTGTGCCGCCTGCTGCGGCCCAACGGCGTGTTCGTCTTCACCGTGCCGTATTCGCTGGACGAAAGCACCGTCGAGCACTTCCCGGAACTGCACGAGTATGCCATCGCGCGCCTCGGCGAAGGGCACGTGCTGATTAACCGCACGAGGGAAGGCAAGCTCGAGGTCCACGAAAACCTGGTGTTTCACGGCGGCCCCGGCTCGACATTGGAGATGCGGGTGTTCTCCGAAGGCGATCTCAAGCGGATGCTCGCGGGCGCCGGCTTCCGCGAGGTGCGGATCTACGGCGAAGACTGCCCGGAATTCGGCATCGTTCGCAACGGTCCCTGGTCGCTGCCGCTGGCCGCGCGCAAAGGCGAATTCGCGTTCCGTGTGGATGCCGCGGGCGAGCTGATCGCGCAGTGGGACGCCTTGATGCGGTCGCGATGGCTGCGGCTGGGCGCGAAGCTGCGGCTGTTGCGGAGACGGTGAGGGCGGCGCCGCGCGGCTTGCAGCCATCCTGAAGTGGGAGTATGCTCCCAGGTAGAGGGACTGTCATGAAAACCCATCTGGCAATCGCACTGTTCTGTCTGTTTACAACCGCGGCGATGGCTCAGCGCGGCGGTGGTCACGCCAGCGCGGGCGGGTTTCGCGGAGGCTCGTCCGGCATTTCTTCCGTCCGAGGCGGATTCGGCGGGGGCGGGTATCGCGGCGGCGGATTTGGCGGCTACGGCGGGTACGGCGGCTACGGCTACCGCGGATACTCGTTCGGCCTCGGTTACTACCCCTGGTACGGCTACAGCTTCTGGCCCGGATATTGGGACGGCTATTACGATTACTCGTACCCGGTGGTTTCCGGCTACAACCCGCAGCCCCAGGTGACCGTGGTCTACCCGCCGCCACAGCAGCCGGTGTACAACCTGTACGCGGCTCCCACCCAGGGCGGCTACGACGAGTATGGGCAGCCGGTCGCGGCGGCGCCCGCTCCCGCTCCAGCTTCATCTCCCACAACGGGGCCGGAGCCTCCGCCGATCTACCTGATCGCCTTCAAGGACCATTCCATTCGCGCGGCGGAGGCCTACTCCGTGAGCGGAAACACGCTGCGCTACATCACCCTGGAGCACCAGGCGGAGCAGGCGCCGCTCGACAGCGTGGACCGCGCCCTTTCGGAGCGCTTGAACCGCGAGCGTCGCGTGGCTTTCACCCTGCCCGGCCAGTAGGTTCCCGTTTCGGGACTACCGTGCCAACCGCTCCCGGCGCGGAGGCCCGCGCCGCGCCGGGCGATTGCGGGCGGCTTGCGTGGTCCGGTTCTCCGCGGCCTTTCCCGCGCTTCCAATCCCCCGGTTGCGTTCCATGTTCCGCTTGATTTAGAATCACTCCACAAAGACGTGATGCAACCGCGCGATGCGCCGGAGCGGGGAGGTCGTCATGAAGCCGTTCGCACTGGCTGTCGGGTTATTCGTAGCGTTCGATTCCGCGGCCCTGTGGGGCCAATCCAGGGACGGCTCGGGGGAGGCCGTTGCGCTCGCTCGCGCGGCCGGGGACAACAGCCCACCGGCCCTGGCCGCCTATGCCGGCTACCTGGACCGCCGCGGCGACCCGGCGGCGCGCGAAGTTTACACCCGGCTGGCGGAAGCCCGCCGGCGGACGGGCGATAGCGCCGGGGCCATCGCCGCCGCGCGCCGCCTGGCCGTTCTGGATCTGGTGGCCGGCGACCGCGAGGCAGCCGGGCGCGACGCCTCGGCCGCCGGCGTGGCGTTCCCGGACGCCACCGCCCCCGCTCAGCCCTGGCCCACCGCCGCCATTCCGGGACCGCTCCGGCCGTTCGCGCGCATGGCGGCGATTTCGCCCGATGCGCCGCCCGGGGACGTTCTTCCGGCCCTGGCGCACAACGTGGTGACCGGCGGGTACACGGCGGTGCAGGGTGCCGAGGCGCTGGAACAGACCGAATACCTGAAGCTGGTCCACCGCTACCTCTCGCAGGCACGGGAACTGGAGAACCTGGCGGGGGAGCGGAAGGTGGTCACGGTGCCCTCTTGCGACGCGCCGGTGGTCGCCGATCTGCTCCGCATTCTGGGTGTCCGCATGCGCGGCGGCTGCGGATCGGATGTGGTGCTGGAAACCGTGAACGCCGCCCGCGCCTTCCTGACCACCGACTCCGGATTCCCCTTGAACCAACTCGAGGAAGCCCTGCGCACCAACCGCCCCTTCGCCTACGACTTCCATCCCACGCCGGTGCCGGTGCTGTTCGGCCCGGAGTATTGGATGGCCGGGACCAGGGATCCGCAGAGTTTCATCGAGAACTTCATTTCCGACCCCGCCATTTGCCGCCTCTACCTGGCGTTTTCCAAGCTCGACCCGGACACCGCCGAGGCCCTGCGCAAGGCCGGTTCCTATACCCACTGGAAAGCTTTCGCGCACGTGCTGGACTTCTTCGGCGGCATGTTCGAAATCCGCGACGGAGCGGCCGTGACTCCCGGCGGCCCGCGCACCGCCGGGGCGTGGACCGAACTGGTGGGCGCCCCGCCCTCCCGTGGCGCGGAGTTCCTGGACAAGCTGGCCGCCAAGGACGACGGGTGGCTGTGCAGCCTGTACGACTCCCTGGCGCGCATCCGCCCTCCCCTGCGCGACTACCTGACCGAGCCCGCCCGCCTGAAGCGGTTCTACGCGGCGGTGCGTGGCCGTGTGACCAGTCCCGGCCCCGCGCGGCCGGTGTTCCAGGCGAACACCGACATGATGCTGCTCACCACGCGGTTGCAAGTGGACGCCGCCGGTAAGCCGCACATCCCGGGCGGTCTGGACGTGTGGAAGGGCCTGTTCGCCAGGGACACCCAGGGCAAGTTCGACAGCAAGCTGGCCAGGCAGGCCGCCACCTGGAAAGAGCCCGACGACGTGATCGAGGCGCTGTTCGCCCTGTGCCGCAAGCAGGTCGAGAACGAACCGCTGAAGATCTTCCTGGCCACCAGCGACATAGACCGCAACCGGCCACAGCCGCTGGCCGCAGCCACCGTGGACCGGCTGGTGCGCGGCTACCACGTCTACGGCAGCCAGTACTCCGTGTTCACCGAATCGCGGCGCATCGGCGACAACTCCATCGTGCAGTTTCTGGATACCGCCGAGGCCATCACCCGCGTGCGCGACCCGGGCGACCGCGGCGACACCGCCGGCTCCTTCCAGGCGCTGGTGAGCCTGTGGCAGATCCTGGTGCGCGAGGGCGCCATCCCCGAGGACCGCGCGGACGCGGTCTTCCTGGGGATAGCCTCCGCCTTCGCGCCGGTCCGCAACGGCGGCGATTGCTTCCGTGCGGCGCGCGCCGGCCTGGACCTGCTGCTGGGCCCCCGGGAGCCGGCCGAGGCATCCCAGCAGCGCCTGGTGGATCTGCTCACGGGAGCGCCGCTGGGGAGCGGCACGGACGCCCGCAACGAAATGCAATCCGACATGGAGCGCATTCTGGACGCCCAGCGGGCGATCCCACTGGACACCTTGCTGCAACTGGCCGGCCACCTGGAGGGAACCGGGAAACTGCCGCCCGCGCAGGTGGGCAAGCTGATCGCCCGCTCGAGCGAGTTCCGGATTCCGCGGCCGCCGCTCACCGCCGTCGAGAAGAACGCCATGGGCTTCGGTTTCTGGGCCGAACGGCACCTGGACACCGAGCGCAAGTTGAACCTCAAGGCCTCCATCGAAAAGGCCGCGGGCGACGCCGCCAGGCTCAAGGAGCTGACCGGGCTGCTGGCGCCGCTCATGCGCGATACCCTGCTGGCCTTCAGCTATGCCTACTATGCGCCGCCGGGCGCCCAAGTCTTGTACACCAATCCGCTGTTCGTGCGCAGCCACGATTTCATCGGCGGCGAAGGGCAGCCGCGCACCTGGATGGGCACCCAGCCCTACGGCTCCGGCTGGCCCTCGAACGGCGGCGGGCGGCTGGTGGGTTCGCTCTCCACCCTGCCGTATGCCCTCGCCGAAGCCGAGCAGAACTTCCTGGTTCCCACCCACACCCAGGCGCTGATCTGGAACGACCTGGTTCCGCAAATGATCATCGGCGCCAAAGTGCCGCGCTGGTGGAACGTCACGCCCGCCCAGGTGCATTGGGTGGGGCTGCACCTGCGCTACGGGCGCGAACTGCTGGCGGAATCCGCCCTCGACGCGCAGGTGCGTTCCGGCGTCCTGACCGCCCTCGGGGCGCTGGCGGCGCCGGCCCGCGCGAGCCGGGTGCGCCGTCTGCTGGAAGCCGGGGACGCGTCCGCGGCGGCGGACCTGGTGACGCCGTCGGAGATGTTCTGGCTGGCGCGCGAGATGGCGCCGCGCGGCGCCGCCGGCCGGTCTCCGCTCGCGGCGGAGTTGCGGCAGATGGCCCAGGACCAGCCGCGGGAGACCAACTACGCGGCCATCTCGCGCGCCTTCGGGACGCCCAAGCCGACCCTCGCCACTTCCTACCGGCCCGAACTGCTCGATCTGCGGACCTTCCCCGCTCTGATGGGCTACTCCAGCCGCATCCTGGCCGAGAGTTGGGAATCCAATACCCTGTATTGGGCGGCCCTGGCGGACGAGCTGAACCTGCCGCCCGCCGAGCTGAACGTGAAGATCCCCGAGTGGACCGGGATACTGGCGGAGCGGATCTTCGCCTCGCACCTGGAGGATTGGCCGGCCGTGCTGGAAGCCCTGCGCTCGGTCGGCGCTAGCGAGCGCCAGCGGCAGCGCGCGGCGGCCGGAGAGCCCAACGGCGGGCTGGAATGAATTTTCCACGGGTCGGGAATATGACACTCTCACGACGAGGATTCATTGGAGCGGCGGCCGGGGGCCTCCTGCTGCGCGCCCAGGACCAGCGCCCGGTCTTCCGGGTCAAGGTGGACATGGTGGTGTTGAGCTTCCAGGTGACGGACAGCAGGAACCACTACATCAACGGTCTCAAACCCGCCGATTTCCGCATCTACGAGGACGGCATTCTGCAGCGCATCTCCACCTTCGCGGAGGGCGCCGGATCGCCGCTCGGGATCGCCGCCGACGGCTCCACGCGGCCGCTGGACACGGCCCCCGCGGACACCCTGCCGGGCATGGACCGGCCCGACGCCTTCGTGGGCACCAACGTCTTCGTGCTGTTCGATACAAGCAACTTCATGTACCGGAGTTTCGTGTACGCCGAAGACGCCATCGACGATTTCCTGCGCGGCCTGGACCACGCCGATTCGGTGGCCGTGTACACCTTCAGCCGCAACCTGTCGCGCGCCGCCGTGCTCACCCACGAGCACCGCGAAGCCATCTCGGGATTGCGAAACGCGGTGGCCGGAGACGATACGGCTTTGTACAACTGTCTGCTGCTGACCCTGCGGGACGCCGCCAAGGTGCCCGGCCGGAAGGTGGTCATCGTGTTCTCCAACGGCCCCGACAACGCCAGCATGGTGGCGCCCGACGACGTTCGCGTGGTGGCCGAAAACGAAGGCATTCCCATCTACGTGATCTCCACCGCGGAAGTGAACAAGGACCCCATTTCGAGCGGCGTGTTCCGCCGGCTCTCGGCCAACACCGGCGGCAAGGCCTACTGGGCGCGCACCTGGCAGAAGCAGGTGGAGGCCTTCGAGGACATCCGCGAGGACATGAGCAACTCCTACACGGTGACCTACTATCCGGCGGCCAATCCGAACCAGGGATTCCGGCGCATCCGCGTCGAGATATCGAGCGACCCGGGGAAGAAACTGCGCGTGCGCTGCCGGCCGGGATATCAGCCCAGCAAGGGGTAGGGCGGGCGGCGCGGCGCCTTCGCGCGTGGGTGTCGCGCGGCCGGCCGAGTCTTCCCCCGCGTCCCCCACCCGAATCTCCCCTATCGACTTTCACGGCCGCTCCCGAGCGTTCGAGGCCGCCGCCGGCGGGCAGGACAACCGGGAGCCGGAGACGATATGATCGCAGTTATGGAGCCGCTGCATATCACCGAAGGCGACCTGGCCAGGGACGTGCGCTCGATTCTGCAACGGGTCGAGACCGGAGGCGAGGTCATCATAGAGCGCGACGCCCATCCGGTGGCCGTTATTCGCGCGGCGGAACCGGTACGCCGCACCATTTCCGAGTGCATCGCCCTGATGCCGGCAGACTCCGCGGCGACTATCGATTCCGACTTCGCGAAGGATGTCGAAGCGGCTGTCGCCGCCCATCGGGAGCCGCTGGAGCCGCCTGCTTGGGACTGATGCTGGATTCGACGGCCGCCGTCGCCGCCGAGCGCCAGGGCAGGAACGCCCGCCAACTGCTCGAAACCGTGGCGCTGGAAACCGGCGACGAAGGAATCGCCGTCTCCGTGGTTACCGTGCTCGAACTCGCTCACGGCATCGCTCGCGCCGACACAACCGAACGCCGCGAGCGCCGGCAACGCTTCCTCGACGAGTTGCTGGCCGGCGTGCCCATCCAGCCGGTGACGGTTCCGATCGCCCTCCGCGCCGGCCAGATCGACGGCCGGAGCCAAGCACAGGGTGTTCGCATCCCGCTATCGGACCTGCTGATTGGGGCAAGCGCCCTGGAACTCGGATACCGGGTGGGGACAGCCAACCTCCGCCACTTTCAACTGATCCCCGGCCTGAACGTCGTTCGGTTGTAGGCCCGTTCCGGAGCGGCCGCTCCCGCCGCCCGCCGCTACCCCCGGACGAGCTTGGCCCGGCGGCGCCACAGCGACGCCACGGCCACCACACCGGAACCCAAGAGGAGGAAACCGGCCGGGTCCGGCGTAGTATCGTAGACGATGCCAAACCGCTGAATGCTCGTATCGTCCGGCATCCCCGTCGGGTACGCCTGGGCATCTTCAGCGGTCCAGGCGCCGCTGGTGACCGCCGCCGTAGCTTGGTCGATGAATGGCTGCGCCGCCGGGTCGTCGTGCATGGTGTCACCGTCAGTTTTGGTGGAGGACGGGAGCGTGATTCGCCGAATTGGGTGTAATCGATAGTACGTGTATGAGTACGGCTTTCAGGCGTTTTCCCGAAGACGGCTGCCAGCGCGCCCGCCTGCTACTATGGGGCGAGTCGATTATGAAACCCTCCACACACCTCACCAGTCGACGGGACTTCCTGCGCGCCGCGGCGGCGGCGGGAACCCTGGCGCGGGCCTTCGCGCAATCGCCCGAAGCCCATATCGACATCCTGCTGGACGAGCCGGTGGGCACCATCGCTCCCGAGATCTACGGGCACTTCGTAGAGCACCTGGGCGGCGTGGTGTATGACGGCATCTGGGTGGGCGAGCGCTCGCCAGTGCCCAATGTCAACGGGCTCCGCAAGCAGCTTGTGGACGCCCTCAAGAGAGTGAAGCCGGGCGCGATCCGCTGGCCGGGCGGCTGCTTCGCCGACCAGTACGACTGGCGCGATGGCACCGGCCCGCGCGACAAGCGGCCCCGGCGGACCAATTTCTGGGTGGACGCCTCCGAGGGCTGGCCCAAGGGCGCCCGCGCGGACGGCCCGCAGAAGTTCGAGCCCAACCAATTCGGCACCGTGGACTTCGCTCGTTTTTGCAGGCTCACCGGCGCGCAGCCGTACCTCGCCGCCAACCTGCGCAGCCTGCCGGCGCAGGAGTTCTGGCGGTGGGTGGAGTACTGCAATTCGCCGGAGAAATCCACCACCCTGGCAGATCTGCGCGCCGCCGATGGCGAGCCGGCGCCGCTGGGCGTGCGCTACTGGGGCGTGGGCAACGAGTCGTGGGGCTGCGGCGGCAACTTCGATCCCGAGGACTACGCCACCGAGTTCAACCGCTACTCCGCCTGGCTGCCGGGCTATGGGGCGCCGCTCGCGCTGGTGGGAAGCGGGCCCAACGGCGGCAACCTGGATTGGACGCGCCGTTTCTTCTCCAAGTGCGCCCGCCTCGGCACCCTCGAGCGCCTGTGGGGATGGGCCATGCATCACTACTCGTGGAACGCCTCGGGCGGCGTCACCGAAGACTGGGTGCGCGCCAAGGGCGATGCCCTCCGCTTCGACGCCCAGCAGTATTACGACATCCTGCGCCAGGGCGACCAGATGGAATCGCTGATCGCGGCGCATTGGGCGGTGATGGCGGAGAGCGATCCGCGGCATCGCACCAGGCTGGTGGTGGACGAGTGGGGCGCCTGGTACGCGAGCGGCACCGAGCCGTTCTCCGAAGCGCTTATCGGACAGCAGAACACCATGCGCGACGCGGTGCTGGCCGGGCTGACGCTGGATACCTTCAACCGCCACGCCGACAAGGTGGGGATGGCCGCCGTGGCGCAACTGGTGAACTGCCTGCAATCGCTGTTTCTGGCGCACGAGGACAAGTTCTGCGTCACCCCTACGTATCACGTCTTCGACCTCTACTCGGCGCACCAGGGCGGGCGCTCGGTGCGCACGGTGGTGGCGTCGCCCGAGACGCACTACTCCCGCAACGGCAGCCCGGCCATCATGCGCGGCCTGAACGGTTCGGCGTCGGTCGCGGGCAACCGGCTCACCCTGACGGTGACCAACCCGTCGCTCGACCGGCCATGCGAGGTGGAGATCTCGATTCGCGGCGGAACCCCGCGCGGGGCCGCCGGCGTGGAACTGGCCGCGGCCGGTCCGCAAGCGCACAACAGCTTCGAGGATCCGCGCGCGGTCGAGCCCCGGGCGGTGACCGCGGCGCTCCAAGGCGCCGGGCTGGTTCACCGCTTTCCGCCGGCCTCGGTGACAAAACTGACTTTCACCCTGGGGTAAGCTGGCGCCCGTGTGGGGCAGGCTGGCGGCCAGCGGCGGGTCTCAACCCGCCCGGCGAGCCGGTCTCGCGCGGCGCGCCGCCTACTGGCCGATGCGCCGCAGCAGGTCCCGGATATTCTTCTCTTCCGCCGCCGGAGGATTCTCGTGCAGCGCGGCGTTCAACTCGCGCACCGCGCCCGGCTTGTCGCCCCTCTGCTGATAGGCCTGGCCGAGGTGGTAACGGAAGGTGGAGGAGTGCGGATTGGCGCGGACGAGTTCCGTAAAGATGTCGGCCGCATTGTCGGGGAGGTTCCGCTTGAGATAGATCCAGCCCAGGGTGTCGGAGACCTCGGGGCGGTTGGGAAGGAACTGCTTGGCGCGCTGGGCGAAGGTCTGGGCCTGGTTCAGGTCGCCGCCGTGCTCCGCCTCGAGATAGGCCAGGTTATTGAGGGCGATGGCGTTATTGGGATCGAGCTTGAGAGCGACCTCGTAAACCTTCCTGGCTTCGTCCCACCGGTTGGCCTGATCCAGCACCAGGGCGAGGTTGCTGAGCACCACAATGCTCTCGGGGTAAGCCTCGCGCGCCTTCTCCAGGCTGGCGATGGCATTCTGCAGGTCGCCCTTGCGGCGATAGGCTTCTCCCATGCGCAGCATGACGTCGGCGCGCTGTCTGGCGTCCTTATCCATGGAATCCGCAACCTGCCGATAGTTCTGGATGGCCATGTCGAACCGGCCGGTTCTGGCGGCCGTGTCGGCCAGGGCCACGCGCAGATCGAGCCTGGAGGGCGCCTTGGCAACTTCGGCTTGCAGGGCGGCCATGGCCTGGTCGGCCTTGCCCTGAGCCATGTAGACCTCGGTGAGCCCCAGCAGGCCGCGCGGATTGGCGGGGTTCATATCGTACACCTTGCGAAAAGCGGCTTCGGCTTCCTTCTGCTTGTTCTCGGCCAGGAGCAGCGCCGCCATCTGGAACTGGACGTCGACCGAATCGGGATGGGCCGCCTGGAGGGCGTCCAGCATGGCGCGGGCGTCGGGATACTTCTGGAGGTTGATGAGGGCCGCCACCTGGATCAGCCGGGCGCGCAGGTTGTTGGGGTCGAATGCCAAGGCCCGTTGCGCCGCCTTGATGGCCGCATTGAAGTCTCCGCGGGCGGCCTCCAACTGCGCCATGGCGATGTACGCGGGGAGATAATCGCCGCGGATTTCGATGGCCCGGGCGAACTGCTGGCGGGCTTGTTCCCATTCCCGGCGCATGGCATAGGCGCGGCCCAGGTTGAAATGGGCCACCGGGTTGTTGGGAGACAGGGTGACCACCTGCTGCAGTTCCGTCTGCGCGCGAACGATATCGCCCTTATCCAGTTTGAGCGAGGCATCCAGGCTCTTGGCGTCGGAATCGTCGGGGTTGTCTTTCAGAATCCCATCGTTCATGGCGGCGGCTTCGGCCCGCTTGCCCTGGTGCATGAGCACTTCGATGATGTGCTTCTGGTAAGTGGCGCGCCGCTGGGGATCCTTGGCCATGCCCTCCTTATACTCGCGTATGGCCGATTCCCCATCGCCCAGCCGGTAGTAGAAGTCGCCGACATCGACGTAGGCGGCGGCGTACTCCTTGGCGTGGGACTTGATCTCCTGCAGGGTCTTGAGCATGTCGTCGTTGCGCTTCTCGGCGAAGTACAGCACCGCCAGTCTTTCGAGGAAAACGAACTGCTTGGGATTGTTGTGGTAGGCTTCCTTGAGCACCTGCTCGGCGACGTCCAAGTGCTTCTGCCGGATCGCCAACTGGTAGAGGCTGATGTAGGCCATCAGGTACGACTTGTCGGAAGCCAGCACCTTGCGGTACATCTGCTCGGCGGCCTCGAAGTCATCCTGCATGGCGTAGACCCCGGCGATCTCCACCATCACGACCACCTGATTGGGCTTGATGGAATCGGCCTTGCGGTACTCCTCGAGGGCGGCGTCGAGCAGCTTTTTCCCTTCGTCCCGGTCTCCGGTCCGGAAGTCTTCCATGGCGCGCACGTTCTGCAACTCGGCGCTGAGATGGTGGCCGTCGAAGGAGTTGGGATCGCGGGCCAGCAGCAGTTTGCAGTTCGCCTCCACTTCCCCCTGGAGTTGCTTGTCGCGGTTACCCAAGGTGACGAAGATCGACGACATTTTCACGATTGCGTCCCAGCGTTCCGGATCGTTGGGGCCGAGGAACTCCAGGGCGCGCCGCAGGGAGCGGACGCCCTCCTGCACGTTGTTCATCCTGAGGTACGCCAGCCCCAGGTGATAGTGCGCCTGGCCGTATCTCCTGTCCTTTTGCAGGGCGTCGCGATACATCAGAATGGCTTCGCGGTACTTGCCCTTGTCGAAGTACTTGTTCCCGCTCTCGACGTAGCGCTTCTTGGCGACATTGGGGTCCCGGTTGCACGACGACAGGGCCAGGAGAGCGACAGAGACGACCACGAGATTACGTATCAGGCGCATGAATTCCTCGCTTCACCGAATTCTCTTCCATTATGACAGCCGCGCTACCCGGGCTGGGCCGCGGTCGCCTCTCGCGCCCGGACGGCCTCCAGCGGTAATCGTATCACTGAAGTCAACCCGGCTCAGTCCACCCAAACCAGCGGAACATTGGCGCCGGTGGTGGGACTGGCGGTTCCGCCGATCTCGAGAGTCACGGGCAAGCCGTTGCCGCTCAGGTGATCGCCCGGAACCCGGCAGTCGATCTGATAAACTCCAATTTCCCCGGGCGCCAGCCCGCTCCAGTCCACGATCACACCCGAATTGCCGATGGTGGGATCGCCAAAAAACACGCTCACGGGGGCGGTGACCGCCAGCGGACTCGAGGGCGATGGGACGCCCGAGGTCACCTTCCCGCCCGTGGTCGCGCCCAATCCGGTGGCATAGATGGTCAGGGGCTCGTCGCGCGTGGCCGGGTGGTACTGGTCCACGCGGACACCGTCCTGATGAAAGATCGCCGCGCCCTGCTGGTCCACAAAGACGGCCGGGGCGTACCTGGCCACCGCCACGTTCACCGCGCTCGAGGCCGCCTGGGCGGAAACCGAGCGGATCACCAGCGGGTAGGTCCCGGCCGCCAGCGTTGCCGGCACCTGGGCGTTGATCTGCGCGGGCGACGTGGCGATGAGCGGGATGGCGGCATCGTTGAGCGTGACGCACACGCCTCCCAGCAGCGTGGGCAGGGGCGTGCTCGAGTAGACCGCGTTGGCCGCCAGGTTCCTGCCGAAAACCGCGAACAGCCCGCCCGGCGCGATGCGCGCCTGGTAGTTGGCCAGATTCACCACCCCGCCCGGGGAAACCTGCGGCGCGGCGGAGGCGGCCGGGGTCAGCGGGATCGCGCTCAGGCCCGAAACGGTGAGCGCATAGACCGTCGAGCCGGCGGTATCGTAGGCCATGGTGCGGCCGGGAACGTTGACGCGCGCCGCCCCCGTCACCTGGGTCAAGGGCCCTTCCAGGGCGTTGGCGCTGGCGGTGGCGGACTGCGAGGAAACGCTCACCATCTCCACCAAGCCGGCATCGCTGGGCGTGGCGGTGGCGTTGGCGCGGATGGGGGTGGAGAAGCGCACGTAGGACTGCGCGTTCACGGCGGCTACCGCCGACACGGGGCGGGTGGTGCTGGCGGTTGGGGCGCTGGGAGCGCCGGGGGCGCCGGGAGCGCCGGTGGCGGTGCTCGATACGATGGTCAGCGAGGAGTTCAATTGCAGCCCGTCGACCAGGTAATAACTCCCGTTGGGCCCGGCCGACGCCGGGCCGAAGTAGGTGGAAGTAATCGGCGTGGAAACCACCTGGCGCGTGGCGATGAAATCGTCGTCCGACGCGCTGTACAAATAGCCGGTCCCGTTCCCCGCTAACAGCAAGGCGTAAGAGCCCTCGGACGAAGAGACAAACGACGCATCCGCGGGCGTCGAAACCGTCGTGGCCGTCCCGAAAACCAGCGGGTTGAGCGTCCGCGGCGTCACGGTGTTGCCCATTACCTGCCACAGCGAGCCATCCGACATCAACACTTGCGGGCCGTGCTGGGTGGAAGTGACCAGCAACGGGTTGAGGATCGCCAGGGTGGACCCGAAAGACAGCGGCGGGAAGGCCACCGTGCCGGTGACCGCCAGCTTGCTCACGTCCACCACGGTGAGGTTCTCGCTGCCGCTATTGGCGACGTAGAGCGTGTTCCCGTCGCCGGCCAGGGCGATCGAGCGCGGCAACTGGCCCACCCCGATGGGCGTCAGGAACTGCTGCTCCTGGGTATCGAACACTTCGATGCGGTTCAGGCCCGGATTGGCGATGTACAGCCGTGGGCGGGAGGGATCCGCCACCAGGTCGGTCAGTCCCAGGCTCCCCGCGCCGGTGTCCACGGGGACGATGTTTCCGCGCGCTTCGGCGTTGCGGTTGTTCTGGTAGATGCGCACGGCGGGGACGATATTGACGGCTTCGGGAGACTGGACCAGCAGTTGGTCCGGGGCGGCCGTGCCCAGAGTCCGGCTCACGGTGGGGTTGATCTGGGCGGTAACGTCCGCGCCGTAGGATTTGGCGGTGGTCCTGACCTGGACGGAAGTAGCGGTGCTGGCGAGGACCTGGGCGGTGACGGTCATGTGGCCGCCGCCCGAGTTGCGCACGGGGATGACCGCCGAGTTCAGCGCCGCGGTGACGCCGCACTGGTCGGTGGCCAGCAGGGCGACGTTGGAGTCCGGCGCCGCGATGGGGGAAGTCTGCTGCACGGCGCCGATGGGCAACTGCATGAACCCGGATTCGGAGATGGCGTAGATGACGGCGCCATCCGGGGTGATCGCCATCCCGCCGCTCAACTGCTCGGGAAGCTGGAAACCCATCTGCACGAGCAGGTTGTCCGGTGAGTTGACCAGCAACTGGCTGGTGTTGACCTGCGCCGCCGGGCTCTGGACGGGCACGATGTTGTAGGCCGTGAGCAAACTCTTGCCATCCGGCGTGAACACCGCTCCGCCCTGCGCCGTCTGGGTGGAGAAGTTCGCCCCGGCGGTGAAGGTGAACGGCGCATTGTCGGCGTTCTGCTGTCCCAACACCAGCAGGGACGCGGCATCGAAGAGGATGTTGCCCGAAACCAACCGCGAGCCATCCGGCGAAACCGCCAGAATGGGGGTGGGGGGCGACGCGCCCGAACCGCTGTTGGCGAGGGTGCGGGAGCGCAGCACGGTTTCCGAGGCCACGTCGTAGACCCAAACGGCCCGCGAGGCGGCCTGCTCGTGAACGCCCACGATGGTCTTGCCGTCGGGCGTGGCGGCCATGCGGCTGTGCCCCGACAGGTAGGCGTTATTGCCGGGCGGCGGAAGCGTGGGAGCGGTGGGCGCGGCGGGCGCCACCACCACCGCCCGCAGCGAGTTGGCGGCACTGGCGTTGGGATTGTAGACGCTCAGGACGCCCTGCCCGGTGGAGGTGCCGATGGTGCCGATCAGAACCGTCTCGTCGTAGCCCACGGCCACCGCTTCCGGATTGGCGGCCAGCCTCACCGTGCCCACCTTGGCCAGTTGATTCAAATCGATGATGTCGAGCGCGGCGCTGGTGTAGCAGGCGACATAGAGATACTGGCCGGAACGGGACATCGCCATCGATATGGGTATGGGGTCCACGGCGATCGAGGACGTTCCCGGCGCCAGGCTGGGGGGCTTGGCGGCGGTGTTATAGACCTCGACCGTGGGCGGATTGACGGTGGGGTTCAGGACGTAGAGCCGGTTCCGGGCCGCATCGATGGCGATGTCCGCCAGGGGCGCGGTATGCGGCACAACCACGCCGAAAGTGGCCCCCAGGGCCGGCAATCCACAAAGGGCAAATGCGAGCACACAACCGGACCCCGGCATTCGGATCATATACTTTGGAGACCAATATAACCCATCGCGGGAGGGCCTGGCGCGGCGGCGGATCCGCTTCTACGCCGCGCCCGCCCGCGCCCGGGCGGCGAGCACGATCCTGGCGCAAGCCTCGGCGTCCGATTCGGCCTGGTGGTGGATCAGAGGGATTCCCAGCGCCCGGCAAACACAATCGAGCCGCGTGGGGTAGATGCCGAACGCCGCCCGCGCCATGCGGACGGTGCACCGGAACGGGATGTCCGGGACCGCCAGGCCGCTCGAGCGGCAACAGGCGTGCAGCACGCCGCGGTCGAAGCTGGCGTTATGGGCTGCCAGAAACCGGACACCGTCCAGCCAGCCGTTCAATTGCGGCCACAACTCGTGGAAAGCCGGAGCCTGCCGCACCATGTCCCAGGTGATGCCGTGAAGATACGTGAAGACGAACTGGCGGCGCGGGGGACGGATCAGGCTCGAGACGCGGCCGACGATGCGGTTTTCCTCGACCCTGACCAGCGCCACGGCGCAGGCGCTGTCGCGGCCGTAATCCGCCGTTTCGAAGTCGATCGCGGCGAAGCAATCGCGTCCCGTGGGCATGGCCTACCGCCCCAGCGGCACCTGCTCGACGACCTCGATTCCGAAGCCTTCCAGCGCCACGATACGCCGCGGGTGGTTGGTGAGCAGGCGGATTGTGTGCAGCCCCAGGTCGGAGAGAATCTGCGCTCCCAGGCCGTGCTCGTGCTGCAACTGGCGCTGGCCGGCGTCGCTTTTGTCGTGCTTGAAATCGGGGTCGTGGGACACCAGGCGCGGTTCGCCGTAGTGGACCTCTTCGATGCGGAAACCGGGGCCGGTTTCGTGGAGGTAGACCAGGACGCCGGCGCCCGAGGCGGCGATGGCCCGCAGAGAATCGCGGACCAGCCGGGAGCACTCGCAGCGGACGCTGCCGAAAACGTCGCCGTAGACGCAGCGGGCGTGCATCCGCACCAGCACCGACTCCTTTCCGGCCACGTCGCCGCGGACCAGCGCCAGGTGGTACTCGGGGGCCATGTCGCTGGTGTAGGCCACCGTGCGGAACTCGCCGAACTCGGTTTCCAGCGAGCCTTCGGCCACCCGGCGGACGAAGCGCTCGGTCTTCATGCGATGGCGGATCAAGTCGGCTACCGAGATCATCTTCAGGCCGTGGCGCTCGCAGAACTCCTTCAATTGGGGGACGCGCGCCATGGTGCCATCCTCGTTCATGACTTCGCAGATGACGCCGGCGGGCGAGAGGCCGGCGAGGCGGGCGAGATCGACGGAGGCTTCCGTCTGGCCGGCGCGCACGAGCACGCCGCCTTCGCGGGCGCGCAGGGGGAAGACGTGGCCGGGGCGAGCCAGGTCGGCGGGCCGGCAGTTGGGGTCGATGGCCGTCAGGATGGTGCGCGTGCGGTCGGCGGCGGAGATGCCCGTGGAGACGCCCTCGCGGGCGTCGATGGACTCGCAGAAGGCGGTGCCGAAGTTGGAGGTATTAAGCGGGCTCATGAGCGGCAGATGCAGATGGTCGCAACGCTCGGGAGTGAGCGCCAGGCAGATGAGGCCGCGGCCGTGAGTGGCCATGAAGTTGACGATCTCGGGGGTGACGGCTTCGGCGGCGACGGTGAGGTCGCCCTCGTTTTCACGGTCCTCGTCGTCCACCACGATGAGGATGCGCCCGGCGCGGATCTCCTCGATGGCTTCGGGGATGGAAGTGAAGGGCATTAATTCATTGTAGCGGCCGGTGCGCCGAGGCCGGCGGAGATCCACGATCCCCGGTGGCAGGCTACCCCTTGGGACGGGGTTGACGCGGGATGTCCCTGTGATTCACCCTGGCCTTGAACCCGGCGCCGGCCAGGTTCTTGCGGACTTCCTCGGCCATCATGACCGACCGGTGCCGTCCGCCGGTGCAGCCGAAGGCGATCGTCAGATAGCTTTTCCCTTCGCGAATGTAATGCGGCAAGAGATAGGTGAGCAGGTCGGTGATGCGGTGGATGAACTCGACCGTCTGTGGAAACGACCGGATGTAGCGCGCGACCGCGGGGTTCTTGCCGGACTGGTTCTTGAAACGGGGAATGTAGTTGGGATTCGGCAGAAACCGGACATCGAAGACCAGGTCGCTGTCGGGGGGCACGCCGTTGCGGTAACCGAAGCTGGTGACGGAAATGGCGATGCGGGATTCGCCGCGCTCCCCGGGGAAGCGTTCGCCGATGAACTCGCGCAGTTCGTGGACGGTGAATTTGGAGGTATTGAGAATCAGGTCCGCCATGGCGCGGATGGGGGCGAGCTGGGCCCGCTCGGCGCGGATGCTGCGCAGAATGGACCGGTCCGTGCCGAGCGGGTGAGGGCGGCGGGTTTCGCTGAAGCGGCGGGCAATGGCTTCGTCGTCGGCTTCCAGGAAGATCAGCCTGGCGTTCACCGAGCGGCGAATGCCGGCCAGCGCGCGGGGAAACCCTTCCAGCCCTTCGCGCTCCCGAACATCCACCACCAGGGCGGCCGCGGGGATGTTGGCGTTGTCGCGGGTAAGTTCGGCGAACTTGGGGATCAGGCCCACCGGAAGATTATCGACGGAGTAATAGCCGAGGTCCTCCAGGGCTCTCAGAACCGAACCTTTTCCCGATCCGCTCAGGCCGGTGATGATCACCAGCTCCGCCTTGTGCGGGGTTTTCCCCGGGGGCGCGGACGAGGCGCTCTTGCGGGGCATGGGGCGCTAGGCCTCCACCATGTCCAGGTGCCCGTCGCGGCGGCGGATGAGAACCACGGTGCGGCCGGTATCGGCGTCGCGGTACACCACGTAGTCGCGGGTTTTGTCGAGGTCCAGAACGGCTTCCTCGACGGTCATGGGTTTGCGCTTCTTGTGGTGGTCGATCTTGTACACCCGCTGTTCGGCCTCGGGCAATTCGGCCATGGTCTTGGCCACCACCTTGCGGCCGCGCACCTTGGCCGGTTTGGCCGCGGTGGCGGGGGCGGCGGGCTCGGCCTCCTCCTCGTGCGGGGCGCGCTTGGTATCGCGCCACCTTTCGCGGGTTTTGAGGGCCTGCTTCTCGAGTTTCTCGGCGGCGGAGTGAATGGCGGTGAACAGATCGGTGCTGGACCCCAGTCCGGCCAGTTGGTGGTTGTAGTAGTTGACGGTGGCTTCGGCGAGGTGCAGATGACGCTCCAGCGAGAGGATGACGTGCGCTTCGCACTCCCGCCGGCCATCCAGAAGTTTGCCGATTTTCGAGAAACGCGCCTCCAGTTTCTTCGTCTGAGCCGGCGCCAGTTCAACCTGTCTGCCTGTGTATGTGATTTTCATGAGGTCTCCTTTGCTCGGCGGTCACTTCCCCAAACTCAACATCCACTAATCGCTACCTACCGTTATAGCTCATCGGATGGGGGGAATGCGGCGCGGCGGCCCACAGCCTCGGGCGATACCACATGGCAGACAGCTCACCGGTGGGCGCAGGCGCCCCCGCTGGCGGATGCCGTCCGCAAGGTCGTCGTACAGCGGATGTCGGGGCAATAGCGCGGAGGGTTCGACCGGATGCGGGCGCGGTGCCTCCAACCGCCGCGGAAATGGCGTCGGACCGGCAAAGGCCCGCGCCGGGGGTAGCGGAGCCGGGTAAAGATCGAGCCCTTTTGGCCGATGAGACGAAAGGAGATGAGCGAGAACACGCCCACAGAAGGTACAATTACTCTCAGTAGACCAAAACCGGTTTTCGGAATGCCGATTGTGAACGCCAGCCAGTTCAAGAAGGGCACGAACAGGAACCCGCTCCAGGCCAGCCTCCCCTCGATGGGATCGCCCAAGCGGCCCAGACGCCTGGCTCCGGAACTCCCCACTGAGGACAACACGCCGGAAGGCCTTCGGGCGTTGCTCGCCGCCAACGCACATTACCGGCAGGTGCCGTGGCCCGAGCCGTACCACAAGACGGCACATCGTCTGCATCTCGGCGACGCGCGGGATCTGTCGTGGATTCGAGACTCATCGGTGCATTTGGTGGTCACCTCGCCGCCCTATTGGACGCTCAAGGAATACGCGCCGGGCAACGCGGATCAGATGGGCCATTTCGACGATTACGAGCATTTCCTGTCCGAGCTCGATCGCGTGTGGAGGGAGTGCGGGCGCGTACTGGTTGGAGGCGGTCGAATCTGCTGTGTGGTGGGCGACGTCTGCATTCCGAGAAAGCGGGGTGGGCGGCACTACCTGGTTCCACTCCACTCCGATATTCAGGTGCGTGCGCGGAAGCTCGGCTTGGATTGCCTGCAACCGGTTCTGTGGCACAAGATCGCCAACGGTGCGACGGAAGCCGAGGGGAACGGCGCGGGCTTCTACGGGAAGCCGTATCAACCCGGCGGCATCATCAAGAACGATATCGAGTACATCCTCTTCGTTCGCAAAGGCGGCGAGTATCGCACCACGCCCCCGCTCCAGAAGGCCCTCTCCATGCTGACGAAGGAGGAGATGAAGGCGTGGCAGAAGTCCATTTGGGCGGACATTCGAGGAGCCTCCACGCGTGACGGGCACCCCGCACCGTACCCGGTGGAGCTCGCCGAGCGCTTGGTCCGGCTATTCTCATTCGCCGGCGACACGGTATTGGACCCGTTCGCGGGAACCGGTTCTACTTCGCAAGCTGCTATCCTATCCGGAAGAAATTCGATTGCCAACGAAATTGAGGCGAAGTACCTGGAGATCGCTCGAGAGCGGATTCTGAGGACCGCACGGGAGCGCCGCGCGGTTGGCGCGATTGAAGCCGAGGCTTTCTTTGAAGGAGACGCCCGCACCGCTCGAATTCCGGCTGCTGACGGAGTTTCGGCGGCTGTTTGAAGGCAGGATCTACAGGCATCGCGATTCGAGTCAGGGCGACTTCGTCGCGATGCACCTCTACGAAGACCTCAGTGCCGTAGGCCGCTCGTCCAGGCTGAACGCGGCTGCGACTGACCGGAAGGACCGGGTCCTGAACGTCCAGAACAGGCGGCGTGGAGTCACGGCCCGGCGCGGCGACGGGACCTTCGGTGAGATCGTTCCAGGTGAGACCCCGATTTCGGACCCGGGCTACCGCGTGGCGCGGGGGCTGATCGCGACGGTCGAAATCGGTGTCGAGGTCAAGATCCTTGCCAAGGCGATGATCAAGCAGATAGATCGAGTGATGAACGACCATCGGAACCAGGCGGCCCAGTTCAAGCGCGGCGGCGGAAACCCGGTTTGTGTTGCGGTCGTCGGCATCAACCAAGCGGAAAGCACCGTCGGTTACGAGGGCGACCGGCCCTTTCCCACCACCGGGCGTGGCGGGTTCCTGCACCCATTTCAGGAGGCGCCTGAAGCCGAGCGCCGGCTGCGCGCCGAGGTTGCGCAGGAATTCGACGAGTTTCTTGCGCTCCGATTCAGGGCGACGAACGCACCGCCGTTTCCGTTCGAGTGGGTGGACTTCAAAGAAACCAGGTTGGATTACGCCGCCGCCCTCTCACGCATCTGCGCGCGGTACCAGCAACGCTTCTAAGCCGAATCGCCATTTGCCGTCCATGCGCATCCCCTACTTGCACTCAAACGCCACGGTGCCCGGACGCAGTCCCGCTGCCGTTGCCGTCACCCGCACCTGCCCGGGCTTTCCCGTGGACTGCAGAATCGCCAGGCACATCCCGTTGAACGCCTTCCGCTTGCTGGCTTTGTAGTCCTCGTGACTCTGCTGGTCGCCGTTGTCCACGCCGATGATGCGCGCCGGGCCCTCCACCGCAAATGCCACTTCGTCGGATGCGGCGGGCGCCATCCGGCCCCGTTCGTCCAGAATCCGCACCGTCGCGTGGGCGATGCCCTCGCGGCCGGCGGGGATGACGGCGCGGTCCACGGCGATCTCGACCGCCGCGGGATCGCCCGTGGTGGAGACCTCTTCCGTGCAAACCACTTTACCATCCTTGGTCCCGACGGCTTTCAGCGTGCCGGGTTCGTAGGGGATGTCCCACGACAGGTGCAGGTCGTTGGTGGTGCGGAGAGCGCGCATTCGCGCCGGGTAGTTGCCGTAGCGGCCTTCCATCCCGCGGCGCGGGAAGGCGTATCCCTTCACGCCGGCCGACTTACCGTTGATAAACAACTCCACCGTGTCGCAGTTGGTGTAGCAGGTTACGGGGATGAACTGGCCCTCGCGTCCCTTCCAGTTCCAGTGCGGGAAGAGGTGCAGCATGGGCGCGGCGGTCCACTGGCTCTGGTAGAAATAGTAACCGTCCTTCTTAAAGCCGCAGGTGTCGATGACACCGGAGGTCGAGCCTCTGCGGGGCCAGGGGGCTTCGCCGAGGTAGTCGATGCCCGTCCACATGAAATCGCCGGCCACGTAGTCGTAGGTGGCGACGAACTTCCATAACTGCTCGGTGTCGATGCCGCGGCCGCCGCCCACGCCGCCGCGCACGCCGCCCATGTTGATGCTTTCGGTGCCGATGACGCGGCGCTCGGGGAAGGCGGCTTTGTCGATACTGTAGTACTTCTCGGCGCGGTCGCGCCAGCGGTCCACGTAGTTATAGCCGACCACGTCGAGCAGCGCCAGAAACTCGGGGCGTGCGGTCTCGCTGGGCGGCTCCGAGGCGATGTGATCGCAGCCGCAGGTGACCGGCCGCGTGGGATCTTCCCCGTGGAAGACGGCCAGCAGTTCGCGCAGCGTTTCCGCGCCGTTGGGCGCCCCCTGATCGAGGATCTCGTTGCCGGCGCTCCAGATCGCCACCGAGGGATGGTTGCGGTCGCGCCGCACGAAATTGCGCACGTCGCGCTCGTACCATTCGTCGAAGTAGTTGGCGTAGCCGTAAGGGCCGATCTGGCTCTTGCCGATCCTCCACTCGTCGAAGGCCTCGTTCATCACCAGGAAGCCCATGCGGTCGCACAGGTCCAGGAACTCGGCGGCGTAGGGGTTATGGCTGGTGCGGATGGCGTTGCAGCCCATCTCGCGGAGGGCTTCGAGGCGGCGCTCCCAGACGCGCTCGGGGACGGCCGCGCCCATCGAGCCGGCTTCGTGGTGCAGGCACACGCCGTTGAGTTTGACGCGCTTGCCATTCAGCAGGAATCCCTGGTTGGCGTCGAAGAGGGCTTCGCGGATGCCGATGGGCGTGTCGTATTCGTCGAGCACGCGCGCAGCGTCCTTCAACTCGCTGTGGACCTTGTAGAGGTACGGGTCGGCGCAGCTCCATAGGCTCGGCTTGTCCACGCGGATCTGCTGCACGAACTCGTATTCGGCGTTGGCGCCGACTTCCTGCGCGGCCTCGGCGGTCCGGACGGTCCTGCCGTCCCTATCGAGCAGGGTGGTCACCAGCGTGCAAGTGGAAGCGGTCTTGCCATCGTTGCGGACGCGGGTCTTCACTTGAACCGTGGCGCGCTCGGCGGTGACGCGCGGGCAGGTTACGAAAGTGCCCCATTCGGCCACGTGCACCTTGTTAGTGGCCAGCAGCCAGGTATGGCGGTAGATGCCCGATCCGGAATACCAGCGGCAGTTGGACTGCTTCGAGTTATCCACCTTCACGGCGATCACGTTGTCGCGGCCCGCGGCCAGATACGGCGTGATGTCGTAGTTGAACGGCACGTAGCCGTAGGGCCGTTTGCCCAGGTGCTGACCGTCGATCCAGACTTCGCTGTTCTGGTACACGCCGTCGAATTCCAGCGTCACCGTGCGGCCGGCGAAAGACTCCGGCGCGCGGAAGCGTTTGCGGTACCAGGCGATGCCGGTGGGCAGGCTGCCCTGGGCTTTCTCGTCGGCGCTGTAAGGGCCTTCGATGCTCCAGTCGTGGGGCAGGTCGAGCGAGCGCCAGGCGGAGTCGGCGAAGTCCGGCTGTTGGGCGCCGGGGTGATCGCCTTTCTGAAACTTCCAGCCGAGGTCGAAGGACTCGCGGATGCGCGGTGGCGCGGCAGCCGTCTCGGCGGCGGATGGGTGGATGGCCGATACCAGGGCCGCGGCGCCCACGGCCTGAGTCAGCAGGCTGCGGCGGGTGATGGATTGGTTGGGCATAAGTGGCTCAATGTCGGGAAGATCATATTATCGCGCAGATCGTTCAGGCTGCCCTGCCACCCGGGATGGCAAGCTGGAACAGATTCCCCCAATCTTGAATCCGAATAGACGACTTTAAGCGGGATCCCCTCCTCGCCTTGTAAGCTGCCGCTGCCGATAGGGCGCGTTAACGCCGTCGCCAAAGTCCATGCCGGCCGCCTCCAGCCCAATGGGCTCTGGTCTTCGACCGCCAGATTCGGCGCCATTCCCGGCCAAGGAACGGTATCTTACGGTCATGGCTCCAGGTCGAAGTCAATCCACCGAGCCGCCGGCTTGCTCTTCGGACCGGCGATTAGCTCGACCTGCAGCAGATAGCGCCCGGGCGCCGCGGCTCGATCCAATTGCCATACTCCCTGGATCCTGTCACCGTTCACGGCAAACCGTTGCGCGGTCAGTTCGCGCCCGTCGAAGAGCACTCTCATCGTTGCGCGCCACGGCCGGCCTGCCGCCGAACGTTGCAGTAGACGACAGGAATACGCGAGGCGCTCGCCCGGCCGGAAAACCCGTACCGCCGGATCGTGCGGAACGGCGGGGCGGAACTGCGCAAAGATCACGTCACCGCCAGTCTGCACGGCCGCGCCCCCCGGCGCCGGCTCTCCATCCAGTGCGAGCGAAATCCCGGAGAGCGCTGGCTCGTCCTTGTGCCAGTCGGGCACTTCGATGAATTGAATCGACGAACCGATTTTGATCCGGGGGGCCGCGCCGTCGATTCTGCGGGTCAGGGTTTGCACGGCGGGTCCGACCGACGGAGGGTCGCCTGACGCCGTGTTGCGCACCGCTACCCGCATCTCGTAGGGCCCGGGCCGCCCCACTCGGTTGCGCAGTTCGTAAACGACTCCATCCCGCCGCGCCCTTGCCGCGCCTTCGCCGCACAGTTCCAGGCTTGTCATCTGGCTGTCGGCCATGGGCGGATCCGGGGCCGAACTCAACAGGGAAACTGCCGCCGTCAGGACTTCGAGCCGTACCACCGAGCACCCTCCGGGTCGATCCTCGAAGACGATCCCGCCCGGCGCAATGTGAACCTGAGACTCGACATACGGTCCGCTGCCAGGATCGCTCTCAAACGACGACCGGCTCTCGACGGTGAGGTCGCCACTGCGAAACGGCGAGAACAAAGCACTCTCCATCTGCGCTTTGGCCGACACTCGGGGACGGGGATAGGACTGCGGCATGCCGTAGAAACCCTTTCGCGACCGCACGGTGAGGCCCTTGCGGCGGACTTTGAGCGCGATGCGATGGTAAGGAAGATTGGGATAGCCGCGGCCGTCGAATGCCTCCGGCCCCGGGTCCCATCCAATCAGGTAGTAACCCCTTGCGTCCTGAGATACCGTGCGCAGCGCGCCTCCAATGTCGTTGCGGTCGTGCAGAAACAGGCCACCCGTGTTGAACGTCAGCGACTCGGGAACGGCTTGGCTCGCGAAGTACCTCGCGGACTGCGTCAGATGGTGCGGATTGAGACGGTACGTCTGAGCGGCAAAACGGGGATCCGCGACCCGCTCCTGCGTAGCATCGGCAAGATGGGGATCCCCGACCCGCTCCTGCGTAGCATCGGCAAAATTATCCATCCCCTCGGCAACCGGCAGGCCGCGCACGTCTATCGCGTCAATTACGACCGACGCATAATTCGCGGCCTGGGCCACGTCGCGCAAGTCCTCGGGGAACCGCATGACAGGGAACTCGTCGTTCATCAACACGAGAACCTTGCGCCCTGGAACGGAAGACAGCGCACGGATCGCCAGCCTGAGGCGCGAAAAGAAGCTGAGGGAATGGAATTCAGCAGGCGGTGGCAGCCAACTCAGATGATCCACCGCGGCGCGAATCTCGCGCGGGTCGGAAGAGAACACCTGCCATACGCCCGGACCTCCCGAGACTTTCATGATCGCGAACAGATCGCCGGGCCGGATCTCCCGCTGCACGAAACCCTGCAGCGCCCGCCGCATAAAGGCGAAATCCGCGAACGGCATCTCAATATCGTCGATGAAGACCAGGAAAGTGCGCTTCACTTCCGCGCGAGTCAAGCGCCGGTCCGGCACCGCCGTCTCCGTCTGCGCATCGTTACCGCTCGCGGCAACATAGGTGAAGTATTTGATTTCGCGCCGCTTGCCGTCTTGAAAGGCTTCAAAGTCGCCGGCCTGCAAGTCAGTCGCGTAGCGCCCTCTTGAATCGGTGACGACGGCATCCACCTGCACAAGATTGACATCGAAGCGCAACGTGAAATCGGGGACTTTCTGCGGATCCGGCGGTCCGCCTTGCGGCTGGGCGGCCGCCCGTACCGCGCAGGCCGCCAGCAGGAAAAACGACCAGAAGCGCACGATCCCTCCTCAAGGCGAGCAACCCGGCGGCGCGGATTCGAAGGGCTGGGCGCGTCGCGCCCGGCCCACTGGCTCGCATTACAACCCTCGACGCGCGGGCCGAACGGGACGTTGCTAGCCATTTTGGACTTCCAAATCTCATTCGGCATAAGCGAAACCGCCGCCCTTTGGCACTGCGAGCCGCGTTCTTCTTCCGGGAGCCGTCTTAAACCCTGCGTCGATACCGCCAAGGCATCGATCCGCCGTACCATGCTCCCGAACAGTCGCCTGGCCGGATGGCTCTCGGCCAGCATCAGCCAGTAGTGGCGGGCGCGCTTGACCAGCCGTCCGCCGGTCTTCACCAGCCGTTGTTGCAAGCTGGTCGGCGACCGGTTCTCGATCCGCTTCGGCAGTACCCGGCCCGGAGGGCACCCCGGCCACAGGTTTCCCAGGCTGTAGGCCACGCCCCGCTCACGCAGCGCCTCGTAGACCTCCGGCTTGGCGAAGGCCGGGGCGCCCTCTGGGCCGGGCGCGAAACACGACTTCCTGGCCCAGCTTCTGCTGCCGCTCGATCTCCGGCAGGAGCAACTCTTTCCATTCGTCGGCACTAGGGACGCGACCGCAAGATACCGTTCCTTTGCCGCGGGCCGCACGCCGGCGTCGCGAAAGGCGGCCATGGTGTCGCGGGTGCGGGCATCGTCATTCCGTCCCGCCGCGGCTCCATTCGCGGATCTGTTCGATCTCGGCGGCCGGAATGTGCAGGAATTCCAGGAACTCCTGGTGCTCCGCCGGAGCCGACTTTTCGAACCCGGCGTGCCAGCGGCGCATGTCTTCTTTGGTAAAGCCGGCGGATTGCATCACGGCAACCCACTTCTCTTTGGTAACCATAGCGGTTCTCCTCGGCAGTACGCCGCGATGCAGCAGCCGCGCGATGGCCTGCTGGTGATCGCGAAGTTGCCGGATGGCGGCGTCCAATTCCACCATCCGGCGGCGCAGCACGGCGGCGGCACTGGCGGATTGCGGGGCGTCCACGACGGAACGGATGTCGGCGAGCGTCAGGCCGGAGTTGCGGTAGGCGCAGATCTGGCGCAGGCGGTCGAGATCGGCCTCGCAATACAGGCGGTAGTTGCCGGCGGTGCGGCGCGGCCGGTGCAGCAGGCCGATGGATTCGTAATAGAGCACCGTGCTGCGGGCGAGGTGGCAGGCGCGTGCCAGGCGGGTGACGGTCAGCGGCATGGTTCCTTCAGTATCGACCCTGAAGTTGTAGACAGGTCAAGAGGCGCGTGCGCCTGCGATAATGGGGCTCGGAATGCGCCAACCCGAACCCGAGCTTCGCGTGCTCTACGAAGACGACTCGGTGGCCGCCATCGACAAACCCGCTGGCCTCGCGGCCGTGCCGATCCCGGGCTCGCGCACGCCGTCGGCGTGGTCGCTCGTTGCGGCGGCCCTGCGGCGCAGGCGGCAACGCTGCTTCGTGGTGCACCGCATCGACCGCTTCACTTCCGGCATTCTGCTCTTCGCCAAGACCGAGACGGACCGCGACCGGCTGGTCCGGCAATTCATGGCGCACACACCCGAGCGCGAGTACCTGGCGGTGGTGCGCGGCCATCCCTTGCCGAAGGAAGCGACGCTGGTGCACTACTTCCGGCGCGCCGGCATGGTGCAGAAGTTGCGCTCCGAGGCCGACCCCGCGGCGGCCCGCGCCGAATTGCGCTACATGATCGAGCAGCCGCTGCGCGGCGCGGCGCTGGTGCGGGTAGCGCTAGTGACGGGGCTACAAAACCAGATCCGCGCGCAGTTCGCGGCCATCGGCCACCCGCTGATTGGCGACCGCAAGTACCACGCAGCGGAAGCGTCCGAGCGGCTGATCTCGCGGGTGGCGCTGCACGCCACGCACCTCGCGTTCGCGCATCCGCGGTCGGGGGAGCGTTTCGCGATCGGTTGCGAGCCGCCGCAGGACTTCCGGAATCTGGTGGAGCGGTTGTCCGTGAAACACGCTGGGCTGAAGCCTCTCTAGGGGCCGGCGCTTGACAAATAGAGAATGACATGTCATTCTTTATTCATGAAGCGACCACTCATACGCTCCCTACTGGCTTCACTGCCTGCCCTACTGCTCTATCTCGTCGCGCTGCCTTGGTTGGCCCTGCGACTTGACCGATGGTGCGGCCTCATCTGGCGATTGCCGTCGTGGACCGAGCCTCTGGCGGCTCTCCTGATGTTGGCCGGCGCGGCCCTGGCCATCTGGTCCTTCTGGGCGCTCACGTTTCTGGGCAACGGCACGCCGAATCCGCTGGTTCCGACCTCACGGCTGGTGGAAGCAGGCCCATTTCGCCGGTCGCGGAATCCGCTGATGCTGGGCGGCTGGCTGCTTGGGGCGGGCCTGGCCTTCCTGCTGCGCTCGGTCAGTTTGATGGCCCTGGTCGGTTGCGTCGTCATCGCCGGAAGCGTGTATGTCCGCAAGGTCGAAGAACCGGGGATGCTGGCGCGCTTCGGCGATGGTTGGAAACGATATGCCAGCCGCGCCCCGCGCTGGATCACGCTGGTGCTGGTTGCCGCGGGAACGCTGGCGGGCCTTCCGGAGGTCACGCGTGCCGTGCCGCCGGCGCGCACCGTGGAACCGGCGATCCTGGTGCAGATTCGTTGCAAGCCCGGCACCGCCGATCTCTGGCTCGCGGACTTCGACGAGCACGTGCGGCCGGCGATCGAGGAAGTGGTCGCGCGCGGCGACACCTACACGAGTTTCCAGTTCCTTCAACCGGCGCTGCCCGCGCAAGGCTTCGATTTCGTGCTGCTGTACGCGGGCAAGACGTTCGCCGGGCTCGACCAGCCGCGTCCGTTTCCGCAGTATGTGGCGATGTTCCAGCGCGAGGGGTCGGTGCGCACGCTGGCCGCGCTCCGCGAAATGGGCGCCTGGGAAGATCACGTCTCCGTCACCCTGGTTCACATGAGCCGGACGAGGTAGAGCCATGCATGTCCTGGTAACGGGAGCGGGCGGATTCATCGGCCGTTCTGTCATTAGAAAAGTCCGCGCCGCCGGCTGGCAGGTGACCGCGGTGGCCCGGCGGCCCTGCGTGGAAGCCGATCGGATTGCCGACCTTCGGCAGCCGCTGGAAGACTGGCCCGCTCCGGATGCAGTCATCCATCTGGCCGGCGGTTACGCGGGCGCGAGCGCGCGGGAACTGGCCGGGACCGACCTCGCGATTGCGCGAAATTTGATCGCCTGGGGCCAGCGAGCTGGAGTGCGGCGCTGGGTTCTCGCCAGTGCAGCCGAGGTCTACGGCAACATCGCTGGCGAGGCGGATGAGAACTGGCCCTGCCGCCCGGTGATTCCCTATGGAGCCGCGAAGCTGGAAATGGAGCGTATGTTCCAAACCGCGGGATTCCGCGAGGTGACGATTTGCCGCCTCGGCGAAGTCTACGGCCGGGAGGGCCGGATACTGCACGAGATCCCCGGCCGCCTGCGCCGCGGCTTCTGTCCCTGGCCGGGAAACGGGCGAGTGCGGATCAGCTTTCTGCATGTGGACGACGCGGCCGGGGCACTGGTGCGCGCCTGCGACGGGGCCGCGCCTGGCCGCGAAATCTACAATGTCGGCGACCGCCAGCCGGCCACGTGGCGGGAATTCCTCGACCGCATCGCGGCGGCCCTCGGCACGCGGCGGGCCGCCTTCCTGCCGTACAGTGTGGCGCGGTGTTATGCCGCCATCGAGTGGTGGAGAGGCCGGCTTCTGAGGCGTCCGGGAGCCGTCACGCCCTGGGTGATGCAACTGCTGACCACGCCCAAAGTGCTATCCAGCGAGCGGATCGCTAAGCGGCTGGGATTTGCGCCACGGTACGCTGGCCTGGAAAGCGGGCTCCGGGAGGCGCTGGGTGGGATATAAGCAGAGCGAGAAGATGGCCGAGCGCAAGCAGGCCCGCCGCCGGCGCTTCCTCGACGCCGCCATCGCCCTGTTCGGGCGGCTGGGGTACCACTCGACAACCGTCCCCATGATTGTGGCCGAGGCTGAGAGCTCGACGGGCGCTTTCTATCTCTATTTCCGCAACAAGGAAGACGTGTTCGTCGCGGCCCTGGAAGAGGCTGGCGTTCGCCTTTCCGGCGCGCTGAACCAGGCAATGACGCGGGAAAGCCAGCGGGATGTCCGGATGGGCGTGGCCGTGGAAGGCCTCGTTCAATGGCTGGCCGGGAACCCGTCGGAAGCGCGCATGCTCGTGGAAGCGGCGGCTCTCGGAGGCCGTATGGAGGAAGCGCGCCGGGCGATCATCGAGAGTCACGTGCGCTCGGTTTCCATCGCGCTGGAGCACCTGGCGCCCTGGTTCGATACGGCAGAGCGGGCGGTGGTGGCGCGCTGCTGGGTTGGCAGTGTCCTCGAGGCTGTGCTTGGATGGATGGGGATGCCTTCCCGAGAGCGGCTCGAACCGGGACGGCTGGCCACGGCCGTAGCCGGTTTCAATCTGCGCGGCGCTGCCCTGATAGCAGGAACAAAGACGCCGGGGCAGTAGCCTCGTGGGAGCGCGGCCGAAGCTACTTCCCCGTCCCTCGAATCGCAATCCCCAATTCCCGCAAACTCCGCTCGGGAACGGCCGACGGGGCGTCGCACATCAGGTCGGTGGCGCGGGCGGTCTTGGGGAACGGGATCACGTCGCGGATGGAGCTTTCGCCGGCCAGGATCATCACCAGGCGGTCGAGGCCAAGCGCGATGCCGCCGTGCGGAGGAGCGCCGAATTCCAGCGCCTCCAGCAGGAAACCGAAGCGGTGCCTGGCTTCCTCTTCGCTGAAGCCGAGCGCGGCGAATACCTTCGACTGAATGTCGCGGCGGTGAATACGAATCGAGCCCGAGCCCAACTCCACGCCGTTCAGCACCAGGTCGTAGGATTTGGCGCGGCAGCGGGCCGGGTCGGCGGTCAGCTTCTCCAGGTCGTCGTCGTGAACCGACGTGAACGGGTGGTGCGCGGCGCTCCAGCGCTGCTCATCCTCGTCCCATTCGAACATGGGGAAATCCAGCACCCAGAGGAACTGGAAATTCTTGGGGTCGAGCAGTTTGTGGCGGTCGGCGAACTTCTGCGCGCAATACAGGCGCAACTGGCCGCAGGCCTGGTAGACGGTCTCTTCGGGACGGTGTCCCTTGGGTTCGCCGGCCCAGGTGGCCAGCACCAACAGGTCGTCAACGCCGGCTCCGGCGCGCTCGCGCACTTGCGCCATGGGGCCGGGGTAGTCGCGCTCCAGGCGCTTCGAGTCGTCGAATACGCGCAGGCCGCGCTCGCTTCCGTTGGCTTTCAGCTCGTCGCGCTCCTTGCGGCTGGGCGCGCCGGTCGAGGGGATGTGAATCGCCACCAGCGGGAGCCCGGCGGCGGCCATATCGGGCAGCAGGTCTTCCACCGGGTGCATGGGCGGAATGCGGCAATCCGGCTTGTCGATGCCGTAGCTGCGCATCGCCTCGGCGTAGGTGAGGCGGCGGAAGGGCGTCTCGACGCGGTATCCGGCCACTTCGCAAATGCGCTGCACGAGGGGTTCGATGGCCTCCAGCACGCGCTCCTGCTGCGGGAAGGACATCTCGAGATCGATCTGGGTGAACTCCGGCTGGCGGTCGGCGCGCAGGTCCTCGTCGCGGAAACAGCGGACGATCTGGAAGTACTTCTCGAAGCCGCCGATCATGAGAAGTTGCTTGAAAATCTGCGGCGATTGCGGCAGCGCGTAGAACATGCCGGGCTGCACGCGGCTGGGCACCAGATAGTCGCGCGCGCCCTCGGGCGTGGAGCGCGTCATGAACGGCGTTTCGATTTCCAAAAAGCCCTGCGCCGTCAGGAGCTGGCGCACGGCGAAAGCGATCTTGCTGCGCAGAATGATGTTGCGCTGCATGTGCGGCCGGCGCAAATCCACGTAGCGGTACTTCAGGCGCACGTCCTCGCTCACGTCCACGTGCTCTTCCATGGGGAACGGCGGAGTGCGCGATTCGTTGAGAATCCAGACCTTCGAGGCCACCACTTCCACTTCGCCGGTCTCGAGGCTGCGGTTGACGGTATCGGCGCTGCGGCGCGCCACCGTGCCCTCGACCGCGACCACGTATTCGGCGCGGATCTCGGCGGCGCGGGCGAGGACGGCGGAATCCACGTCTTCGCGGAAGACCAACTGCGTGACGCCCTCGCGGTCGCGGAGGTGGATGAAGATCACGCCGCCCAGATCGCGGCGGCGATGGGCCCAGCCCATCAGCAGGACCGTCTGGCCGGTGTGCGCGGCGCGCAACTCACCGCAGGTGTGCGTGCGGCGAAGCTCGCCGAGAAAATCCAATTGCACGGAGGATTCCATATTCGATCGTATCAGTTCCCAAACCCGGTCAATGTGGGGCAGGTTTTCAACCTGCGGCGGGTTTTCAACCCGCCTGTTCGGTCGTGCACGCTCCCAAGCGGGCGAGCTTCGCTCGCCGGGCCGATTGGAAATCGGCCGCAGGTTAAAAACCTGCCCCACATAGCGCGGCAACCTCGTCGCGCGTCACCTCGCGCTGCTCGCCGGTGGTCATGTCTTTCAGCGCGTAGCGGCCGGCGGCCAGCTCGTTATCGCCCACAATCAGCGTGAAGCGCGCGGACAGCTTGTTGGCCAGTTCCATGGCGCGCTTCAGCCGGGCTTCCACCAATTCCACCGACACCCCGCGGCGGCGCAGATCGCGGGCCATCAGGGCGGCATGTTGCACGGCCGCCTCGCCCAGCGGGGCGATCAGCAGATCGAGCGCCGGCGCCGCCTGGCCGGCCTCCACGATCGTCACCAGGCGGTCTTCCCCGATGGAAAACCCGATGCCCGGCGAGTGAACCTTCGAACCCAGCGATTCGGCCAGGCCGTCGTAGCGGCCGCCGCCCAGGACGGAATTCTGCGCGCCCAGCGCCCCGTGCACCACTTCGAACGTGGTGCGCATGTAGTAGTCCAGGCCGCGCACCATGCGCGGGCGGATTTCGGCTGGGATGCCGCGGCCCTCGAGGAACCCGCGCACCGCCGCGAAGTGGTCGCGGCAGGGCTGGCAGAGGTGGTCGAGAATGCTGGGTAGCCCGTCGACGATGGCCTGGTCGGCCTCCACCTTGCAGTCCAGCACGCGCAGCGGATTGGTGGCGGCGCGCCGCTGGCAATCGCCGCACATCCGCGCGGCCACGGGTTTCAGGGCCTCGCGCAAGCGCTCGACGAATTGCGGGCGGCAGTTGTGGTCGCCCACCGAATTGAGCAGAAGCTGGAAGTCCGCCAGGCCGGCGCCGCGCAGCAGTTCCACCACCATCTCGATGACTTCGGCGTCCACCAGCGGGGATTCGCTCCCGATGGCCTCCGCGCCAATCTGGAAGAACTGGCGGTAGCGGCCCTTCTGCGGCCGCTCGCGGCGGAACATGGGCCCCATGTAGAACAGTTTCCGCACCCCCGGGCGCTGGTCGAGACGGTGCTCGATGTAGGCGCGCATCACCCCGGCGGTGTTCTCGGGGCGCAGGGTGAGCGACGAGCCGTCGCGGTCGTCGAAGGTGTACATCTCCTTGGTGACGATGTCGGTTTCCGCGCCCACGCCGCGCGCGAACAGCTCGGTCTCCTCCAGAACCGGAGTGCGGATCTCGTGGTAGTTGTAGCTGCGAAACACCGCGCGCGCAACGGTTTCCACGCGGTTCCACACGGCGGTGGCGGGAGGCAGTAAGTCCCTGGTTCCTTTGACGGCTTTGATCAAGGTAGTTGGAAAAACCCATGCTAGCATGCTGCGCGGGGGTACAATTCTGTGTATGCTCGCGAGGCTCCTCCCGTTGCTGGCGTCGGCGGCGATGCTATTCGCCCAGAAGCGCCCATTCGATTTCAACGCCATGATGGAGTTGCGGCGGATCTCCGATCCGCAGATCTCGCCCGACGGGCGCACGCTGGCGTTCACGGTGCAGTCCGTCGATATGGAGGCCAACCGGAAGCCGGTGCAGATCTGGACGGTGGCGCTGGAGGGCGAGGGCCAGCCGCGGCAGATTACCCACGAAGGGATGGACAATGAGCGCCCGCGCTGGTCGCCGGATTCCTCCCGCATCGCCTACGTTTCCGACCGCGGCGGCAGCTCCCAGATCTGGCTGATGGACCCCGACGGCGGGAACCCCAAACCGGTCACCAACCTCTCCACCGAGGCCGGCGGCGTGCTGTTCTCCCCCGACGGCAGGAACCTGCTCTTCACGAGCGAGGTGTATCCCGAGTGCGGCGCCGACGACGCCTGCAACAAGAAGAACCTGGACGCCGAGAAGGCCAGTCCGGTTCGTGCGCGCATCTACACCGAACTGCTCTACCGCCATTGGACGCGCTGGCAGACCCGCCGGCGCAGCCACCTGTTCGCGATCGGCGTGGCCGGCGGACCGCCCAGGGACCTGACCCCGGGCGCCATCGACGTTCCTCCGTTTTCCCTCGGCGGCCCCGACGATTACGACATTTCGCCCGACGGCCAGGAAGTCTGCTACTCCATGAATGCCGATCCCGTGCCGGCCACCAGCACCAATACGGATCTCTACGCGGTCTCCATCCGGGGCGGCGATCCGGTCAGGATCACCTCGAACCCCGGCGCCGATTCCACCCCCCGCTACTCGCCCGACGGCAACTACCTGGCCTGGCGCGCCCAGTTCCGCGCCGGTTATGAGAGCGACCGCTGGCGCCTGCAAGTGCTCGAACGGAAGACCGGCAAGCGCACCAACCTCACCGAAACCCTGGACCGCTGGGTCGACAGCTTCGCCTGGAAGCGCGATTCCGCCGGGCTGTTCTTCACCACGTTCGACCGCGGCCAGCAGGCCATCCAACTGGTATCGATGGGGGGCGGCGCGCTGCAGATCGTCGCCCGGGCGGATGCCGAACTCGACGACATGCAGTTGACGCGCGACGGCAAGACCCTGGTCTACACGTCTCAATCCGGCACGTCGCCCACCGAAATCTACCGCGCCTCTTCGGCCGGCGGCGCCGCGGTTCCGCTGACGCACCTCAACGACCGGACGCTGAGCGAATGCCAGCTCACGCCGCTCGAGGATTTCTGGGTGGAGGCCGAAGACGGCTCGCAGGTGCAGAGCTTCGTGGTGAAACCGTACGGGTTTCGCGAGGGGCAGAAGTATCCGGTCCTCGTGCTGATTCACGGCGGGCCGCAGGGCGCGTGGGGGCACTCCTGGTCGTACCGCTGGAACGCGCAGGTGTTCGCCGCGGCGGGCTACGTGGTGGTGATGCCGAATCCGCGCGGGTCCACGGGCTACGGCCAGAAGTTCATCGACGAGATTAACGGAGACTGGGGCGGGAAGGCCTACGACGATATCATGGCGGCTACCGATTACGCGGTGGCCAACCTGCCCTATGCCGACCCGGAGCGCGTGGGCGCGGCGGGCGCGTCCTTCGGCGGCTTCATGATCGACTGGATTCTGGGCCACACCCAACGCTTCAAGGCGCTGGTCACGCACGACGGCGTCTACGATCAGCGCGGCGAATTCGGCGCCACCGAGGAACTGTGGTTCCCGCTGTGGGAAATGGGCGGCACGCCGTGGGACAAGCCCGACGACTACCAGAGGTGGTCGCCCGGCAGTTACGCCAAGGACTTCCACACGCCCACGCTGGTGATCCACGGCGAGCTGGATTTCCGCGTCCCCTACTCGCAGGCGCTGGAACTCTTCACCGCGCTGAAACTGCGGGAAGTCCCGGCCAAGCTGATGATCTTCCCCGATGAAGGCCACTGGGTGCTGAAGCCGCAGAACAGCCGGCTGTGGTACTCGACGGTGCTCGACTGGCTGGACTTTTGGGTGAAGAAGTGAGAACCGCCGCCGCCATTCTCGTGTTGCTGATTCTGGCCGCCGCCGCACTGGCGTACTTTTCGGTGCACACGGAGCTGGGGTTCAACCCGGACTTCCGGATTATCGGCGTCGCCACCACCGTCTCGGTGCACGTGGCGAATCCTCACGGCGTGCGCAGCCTCGCCGCCTTCGTGGAGCAGGACGGCGTGCGCACGCAGGTGTTCGCGGAGCACGCGCCGCCAGCCCGTTTCCTTTGGAAGCGGCACGAACCATCGCGTTTCGTTTCGTTCGAAGCCGGCAAGAACCGGGTGCCGCAATTGAAAGAAGGCAAGGCGCGAATCGTGGTGGAGGCCGTCTCGAACGACTTCAGCGCTCTGGCCGACAGAGTGTCCTGCGAGGTGACGGTGGCGCTCGAACCCCCGCGGGTGAGCGCCGACAGCCTCCAGCACTACCTCGACCAGGGCGGCATGGAACTGGTCACTCTGACCACCTCCGGCGCGGTGACGGAGTCCGGCGTGCACGTGGGGCCATACACGTTTCGCAGCTTCCCGCTCCCGGGAGGCGGCGCGGACCGGCGGTTCGCCATGTTCGCGTACCCCTGGGACCTGGAACCGGGCGTCGAGCCGCTGGTCTTCGCGCGCAACCTGGCGGGCGCCGAGGCCACTGCCCGGTTCCGGGTCCGCGTGAGGGCCAGGAAATTCCGGGCGCGCGAGTTCCCGCTGAGCGATTCGCTCATGGCCACGCTGGTGGGTTCCGTCGATCCGGACGGCACCGTCGCGCCGGGCCCCGACCTGCTCACGCGCTTCCTCAAAATCAATGGCGACCTCCGGCGCCGGAACAACCGGCAGCTTGCCGATCTGCGGCTTAAGACCGAGGAGAAAATGCTATGGAACGGTCCCTTCCTGCACTACGGCAAGGAAGAGGCCAATTTCGCCGACGTGCGCGACTACGTCTATCAAGGCAAAAAAGTGGACCGGCAGGTGCACCTGGGTTTCGATCTCTCCGACGTCAAGGACGCGCCGGTGAACGCCGCCAACGACGGGCGCGTGGTGTGGGCCTCGAACCTGGGGATCTACGGAAACTGCATCGTGGTGGATCACGGCTACGCGCTGCAATCCATCTACGGCCACTTGAAAACCATCGGCGTGAAGGTGGGCGACCTGGTGAAGAAGGGGCAGCGGATTGGGGTCGAGGGGCAGACCGGCCTGGCCGGCGGCGTTCACCTGCACTTCAGCATGCAGATCGACGGCGTGCAGACCAACCCGCGCGAGTGGTGGGACGAGCGCTGGATCAGGAACCGCGTACTGAGCAAACTGCACCGGGAGTAGCGCGCTGCGGGGCAGGCTGTCAATGGGTGTGCGACGTAGAAGTGGATCCGCCGGTTCTATGTGGGGCAGGTTTTCAACCTGCGGCAGGCTTGCAGCCCGCCTGGGCGGCATTGGCAAACGCTCGCGGGAGGCCGATTAGAAATCGGCCGCAGGTTGAAAACCTGCCCCACAAGGGCGCTGCGGGCCTGGCGCACACGTACGATCGGATTCGGGCCGTTTTGCGGGCGAATCGCCTTGGCGCCCACTTCCCGGTCGCGCACCCCCGTCACCCGTCGCGGCGCGCGAAGCGCTGCAAATCGATTATTATGAGCTTTAAGCTCATTCCACCTCAGGTTTGCGACGGGACCATGGCAAAGGACGAGGCAGTTCTACTATCGCCGGGCGGCGGCGCCCCCGACCGCCCGGAAATCGAGCGCATCGTGCGCCAGATCCTCCTGGCGCGAATCGGCGCGGCGGGCCGGCCGGAGCCTCCCTCGCTGCGGGTCGACGCCTCCGCGCGACACCTGCATCTCAGCCAGGAAGACCTCGAGACGTTGTTCGGCCCCGGTTACGAACTCAAGGTCCACCGCCCCCTGTACCAGGAAGGGAATTTCGCGGCGCAGGAGACGGTCACCATCATCGGGCCGCGCAGCCGGCTGATCTCGAACCTGCGGATTCTCGGGCCGTTGCGCAAGAAGACCCAGGTGGAGCTGGCCTTCACCGACGCCATCGGCCTGGGATTGGACAACCTGCCCATCCGTCTTTCGGGCGATACGGCGGGCACGCCCGGCGCGCTGCTGATGGGTCCGCGGGGAGTGCTCGAGCTGAAGGAAGGCGTGATCCGCGCCGCCATGCACGCCCACATGAATCCGCGGGAAGCCGCGTTTTTCGGGGTGCGGCAGGGCGACATCATGAAACTGCGCGTCGGCGGGGCGTCCGCCGTCACCTTCGATCGCGTGCACGTGCGGATCGATCCCACGTCGCGCTTGAACGTCCACCTGGACACCGACGAAGCCAACGCCTGCGGACTGCACCTGGCCAAGGATATCGAACTTATCAAGTGAGTCTAAATGTCAACTAAACAAGCACTGGGAATGATCGAGACGAAGGGCCTGGTGGCCCTGATCGAAGGCACCGACGCCATGCTCAAGGCCGCCAACGTGGCCTTCGCCGGCTGGGTCACGGTGGGTTCGGGACTGGTCACCGCTTTCGTGGAAGGCGACGTGGGCGCGGTGAAGGCGGCCACGGATGCGGGCGCATCCTCGGCGCGCCGCGTCGGGGAACTCTCCAGCGTGCTGGTGATCTCGCGGCCGCACGACGAGTTGCCCAGCTTCGCGGCGGCGCTGAAACCGCCGGCGGCGGGCGCGCGCGGCGGGCAGCAGGCCATCGGACTCATCGAGACGCGCGGCCTGGTGGGATTGATCGACGCCAGCGACGCCATGTGCAAGGCGGCCTCCGTGGAACTCGTGAAGATCGTCGAGATCGGCGGCGGATTCGTCACCGCCGTGGTTCGCGGCGACGTGGGCAGCGTGCGGGCCGCGGTGGACGCCGGCACGGTGGCGGCCCGCGAAGTTGGCGAGTTGATCTCGACGCACATCATTCCACGCCCGCACGAAGGCGTGGTCAGCGGCATTTTGAGCTAGGCGAAAAGGGAGAATCATGGGCGACGCAATCGGAATGGTGGAGACCAAGGGACTGGTGCCGCTGGTGCACGCGACGGACGCCATGCTCAAGACGGCCAACGTGGCTTACAAGGGCTGGAGGAAAGTGGGCAGCGGCTTCTGCACGGTGTTCGTGTCGGGAGACGTGGGCGCGGTGCAGGCGGCGGTGGACGCGGGCGCCGCGGCCGCCCGGTCGGTGGGCGAGGTGAAAAGCGTGCGGGTGATTCCGCGCCCGCACCGGGATCTGGCGGGCGTGCTGCCCAAGTGAGCGGCGGAGAGGATAGATGACGGTTAATCAGGAACTGGTTCAGGCCATCGCCCGGGAAGTCATCGCGCGCATCGAGGAGCGCAACGGAGGGCCGTCCGCCGGGGCCGCGGCGGCGGGCGACGACGGCGTCTTCGAAACCGTCGACGAGGCGGTCGGGGCGGCCGTGGCGGCGCAGCGGCGGGTGGCCGCCATGGGCATGGAAGACCGCGAGCGGATGAACGCCATCGTTCGCCGCATCTGCCACGACAACGCCGACGAGCTGGCCCGCGTCGAGCTGGCCGAGACCAAGATCGGCCGCGCCGATCACAAGGCCGTGAAGCTGCGCAATATCCGCTTCGTCCTGGGCGCGGAAGCCATGCGCACCGACGCCAGTTCGGACTCCTCGGGCCTGTGCCTGATCGAGCACGCGCCGTGGGGCGTGATCGGAATGGTCCTGCCCGCCACGCATTCCGTGCCCACCATGGCGAGCAACGCCATCAACGTTCTGGCGGCCGGCAATACCGCGGTGTTCTCTCCGCACCCCGCCGGCGCCAAGGTGGCGGCGCGCGCCATGCGGATGTTCAACCGCGAAATCCACCGGGAACTGGGCGTTCCGAACGCGCTCACCATGGCCCGCGAGGCTACCATTCAGAACGCCGAGCGCGTTTTTCGACATCCCGATGTCGCCCTGATCTGCGCCACGGGCGGCCCCGCGGTGGTCGCTGCGGCCATGAAGTTCGGCAAACGCGTGATCGCCGCCGGCCCCGGTAATCCGCCGGTGGTGGTGGACGAAACCGCCGATCTGGACGCCGCGGCGAAGGCCATCATCCAGGGCGCGTCGTTCGACAACAACATCCTGTGCGTCGGCGAGAAGGAAGCCTTCGTGGTGGCCTCCGTCGCCGACGCGTTCATCGACAGCATGCGGCGCGCCGGGGCGTTCCAGCTCGACGCCCGGGCCATCGAAGCCCTGACCAACGCCGCCTTCACGTTCACCGAAGACGGCAAGGGAGCGCGCCAGCCGCACGTGAAACGCGAATTCATCGGCAAGGACGTGGCGGTTCTGGCCGAAGCGGCCGGGGTGCGCGCGCCGGCGGGCACGGACCTGCTGTTCGGCGAAACCGCCGAGCAGCATCCCTTCGTCCAGGAGGAACAGATGATGCCGTTCCTGCCGGTGGTGCGGGTGCGCGATGTCGACGCCGCCATCCAGGCCTCCCTGCGCGCCGAGCACGGACACCGGCACACCGCCATGATTCACACGCGCAACGTGGACAATGCCACCAGGATGGCGCGCGCCATGAATGTCACGCTGTTTGTGCAGAATGGCCCCTGCTTCGCTTCGCTGAATGCGCCCAGTTATCTGAGCCACAGCATCGCCACACCCACGGGCGAGGGAGTGACTACGCCCATGACCTTCACGCGGCAGCGCCGTATCGTAATTGGCGGCGGCGCTTTACGGATTCTCTAACTCGGGATCAATGCAATGAAGTCGATCGACCTTACAAATGAGAAAGTCATCACGCTGGCGGACCTTTCCGCGGCGGCGCAGGAAGATACCACCGAATTGCGGATCGGCCCGACCGCCGTGGTGACGCCCTCGGCGCTGGAGTTCACGGATCGGCGCCGCATCGCGATTCGACGCGGCGCCGAAGGGAATGCCGCGCCGGCCGCGGGCGCCCCGGCCGCCACCGCCGGCGCCATCCACGAGCTGTTCCACTCGCCCGAAGCCGAAGCCATCAAGGAGGAAATCTGCGCGGTCGGCCGCAAACTCTGGCAGCGGCAGTACGTGGATGGCAACGGCGGCAACATCTCCTACCGCATCGGCCCCAACGCCGTGATCTGCACGCCCACGCTGATGAGCAAGGCCGACCTTCGGCCGCAGGATCTGGGCATGGTGGATCTGGAGGCCAAGCAGATTGCCGGCACGCTTCCGCGCACCAGCGAGATCCTCATGCACCTGGAGATCTACAAGGAAGTCCCCGAGGCCAAGGGCATCGTGCACTGCCATCCGGCGCACGCCACCGCCTACGCCATCACCGGGCGCGTCCCCCCCACCTGCGTGATTCCCGAATACGAGATTTTCATCGGCAAAGTGGCGCTCTCGCCCTACGAGACCCCCGGCACGCCGCAGTTCGCGCGCACGGTGATTCCGTTCGTGAAGAATCACAACGCCGTGCTTCTGTCGAATCACGGGATCGTGTGCTGGGCGGACACCGTGACCCATGCCGAATGGTACGCCGAGGTCCTGGACACGTACTGTTGGACGCTGATGCTGGCGGCGCAATTGGGCGCGCCGGTCGCCCAGTTCGGGCCCGCCAAGGCCGCCGACCTGCTGGCCATCAAGAAGCGGCTCGGTATGCCCGACCCGCGGAACGAGTTCAAGGAATGCGAACTCTGCGACATGCCGGACGACCCCGCCTCCATCGCCCTGCCGCCGCGGCCGTGTGGGATTTCCCCCGCGCTCGATAACGCCGCCATCGAAGCCATCGTGCAGGCGGTCACCGACCGCGTGGTGGCGGCCCTCGACGCCAAGAAGTAGCGCTGTGCCCGGAACCGCGGGCGGGGTACCCACTTGGGGTCCCGAGCGGCCCGAGCTTCGACGGTGCCCCACACCGCCCCGGCGAATCCACTTCCGCGTCGCGCACCCAGCCTAATGCACCGCAATCGTGACCCCGGACTGGCTGGGGTTCATGCCTACGATCACAGACACGGGCACCCCGTTACCGGTTTGTATGCCGCTCGGGATTTGCGCGTTGACCTGCATCAGGCCCGCCACTTCCCCGGGCGCACCGCCGGCGTATATCACCTGGGCGCCCATGCCTCCGATCATCACCACCACCGGCAGATTCGGGTGGGGTAGTGGAACCGCGGCGGGTTTGCCATCCACGCCGGCCGGCGACGTTTGCCCCTCGCCGGTCACGTATAGCGAAACGATGTCACCCACCTTCGCCGGGGCCGTTGGACCGTTGATCGTAACGCCGTCCTGGTCGATGGCGGCCGCCTGCCCGGCGCCGCTCGCGTCGTACGTGAAAATCCCCGGCGCCGACGCGGCGATCGGAACCGGCAGCGGGCCGGTGGTCAGCCCCTGGTACGTCACCGCGACTTGCGCCGTGCCGCCGGTGACTTCGTACGGAACGACCGCGGCGACCTGCGTGGCCGAAGTGTAAATCATGGGGGCGGGTGTGCCGTTGAAGGAAACCGTGGTGCCGGAAAGTTGCGCGTCGTAGAGCCCATCGCCGCCGACCGAGGCCTTGACGAGTTGCGTGGGACCGAGACCCGACCCCCAGAGAACCACGATTTCGCCAGGCGCGACGGGCCCGGCCAGATTGGTGGCCGCGTTGGTGACGGCCGAGAGTGACGGCAACACCGCCCCGCCGGCTTGTGTAATCGACACCGGGATGCCCGCAACCGAAACCGTTCCGGAGCGCGCCGCACCGGTGTTGGCCGCCAACACCAGGGTGATGGCCGCCGGGCCCATGCCAAGGGCGCTCCCTGAGTAAGTGATCCAGGCGGGAAGGCTCTGCACCGCCCAGGCGCACGAGGCGCCCGTCTGGATGGTGACATTCAGGGGGCCACCCAAAGCGGCGGCGGAGAAGCTGGTTGGACCCACCGAGGCGGAGCAGGAAGCGCCGGAGGGAACCAGCAGCCGGATGCGGTTGTTGCCCGCGTCCGCGACATAAATGTTGCCAGCCGAATCGACGGCCAGGCCGTAAGGCTCGTTCAACTGCGCGGCGGTAGCGGGGCCATTGTCACCGCTGAAACCGCCGCCGGAACCGTAGACTCCCTGGCCGGCTATGGTGGTAATTACGCCGTTCGAGACCTTGGCGACCGAGTCTCCGGCATTGGTGACATACAGACTTCCAAGGGAGTCGACGGCGATGCCGAAAAGCGGGGACAACTGTTGGCTGGTGGCCGGGACGGCGCCGGCCGCGGTGCAGCAGGCTGCGCCATTCCCGGCAACCGTCGAGATGATTCCGTTCGACACTCTGCGGATGCGGCCGTTATTGGTGTCCACGACATACAGATTCCCGGCCGAGTCGACCGCGAGTCCTCCGGGCGCACTGAGCATCGCGCTGGTGGCGGGGCCATTGTCTCCCCCGAACCCATATACCCCGGTTCCCGCGACGGTGGTGATGATCCCGTTCGACACTTTGCGGACGCGGTTGTTGGCGGTATCCGCTATGTAGAGATTCCTGCTGGAGTCCAGCGCAATCCCTTCCGGCATGTTCAACTGGGCGCCAATGGCCGGGCCATTGTCACCGCTGAAACCAGCCGTCCCATTTCCGGCGATGGTCGCGATGATTCCGCCCGACACCTTGCGAATGCAGTGGTTACCCGTGTCCGCGATGTAAAGATCGCCGGAGTAATCCGCCGCCAAAGCCGAAGGAGCATTCAGTGTCGCGATGGCCGCCCAACCGCCGTCGCCGCTGAAACCCGGATTACCGGTGCCGGCCGCGGTGACGATCGTGCCGCCCGAGACCGCCCGAACCCGGTTGTTGTATGGGTCCGCGATGTAGACGTTGCCCGCGCCGTCCAAGGCGACTCCTTCAGGGTAGTAAACCTGCGCGCTGGTGGCGGGTCCGTTGTCGCCGCTGAGGCCAAACAGCCCGTTTCCCGCCACGGTGACAATCCCTCCGTTCCACACCTGGCGGATGAAGATGTCATCCGCAAAGTAGACATTCCCACTCGGATCCACGCCAACCCCCAACGGGCCCATCAATGCCGCGCGGGTAGCGGGCCCGCTCACGACGCTGGAGCCGTGACTTCCGTTGCCGGCCAGGGTGGAGATCGTGCCGTTGGACACTCTTCGGACGCGGTAGGCATTTGGATCCGAGATGTACAGGTTTCCAGAGGGGTCCGCCGCAAGTCCCACCGGGACGAACTGGGCGCTCAGTGCCGGGCCGCCATCGCCGCCGGAACCGTTCGTTCCGTTCCCGGCGACCGTGGCGATCGTGCCGCCCGACACTTTGCGGATCCGGAAGTTGTTCGAGTCCGCGATGTAGAGGTTCCCGGAGAAGTCCAGCGCAATCCCTCCCGGGAGGTTCAAAGCGGCACTGACCGCCGGGCCATTGTCGCCGCTGAAACCGGCAGTACCGTTCCCGGCGACCGTGGTGATGATTCTCTCCGACACTTTGCGAACGCGGTTGTTGGCCGGGTCCGAGATATACAGGTTTCCACTGGAGTCCACCGCAACCCACACCGGGTCCAACTGCGCGCTGACGGCGGGTCCGTTGTCGCCGCCGAAAAACGCAGTTCCGTTTCCCGCCACGGTGGTAATCGTTCCTTTCGAAACCTCGCGGACGCGGTAGTTGCCCGAATCCGCGATATACAGATTTCCCGTAGAGTCCACCGCAACCCCTCGCGGGTTGTTCAAGAGCGCGCTGGCGGCGGGTCCGTTATCGCCGCTGAAGCCCGAATCCGCCCCTCCCGCCACCAGGGTCAGAAGCCCGGTGCTCGCATCCAGCCGGAGAACCGCGTGTTGGCAGGTGAAGAAGACGTTTCCCGCTCCGTCCAGCGCAACACCGTAAGTGGGCACCAAGCTGGCGGACGGACCGGGGACATTGACCTGGAGCCCGGCGCCGCCGGCGAATGTCGAGATCGTATAGGTCTGGCCAAACCCGCAACATGCCACGACCAGGCCGAGAGCCGTCCCCCAGAGCGGACGTAGGATCGAACCTTCAGCGGCGGCCCGTCCTTCGATCGCGGACATCGGTGGTAAACCTCCTTCTCTTCAACGCAAGAGCATATCAAGCAGTGTAGCCCATCCTCCGGCCGCCGGGAAGCCACCCGGGATACGGCGGGTGTGCGGCCGGGAAGTGGGCGCCGCGGCGCAAGGCCCAGCGCGCCCTTGTGGGGCAGGTTGTCAACCTGCGGCCGGTTTTTAATCGGCCTCTCGCGAGCGATCGCCAATGCCGCCCGGCGGGCTGCAAGCCCGCCGCAGGTTGAAAACCTGCCCCACGTAGCGCCGCCGAATCCACTTCCACGTCGCACGCCCGGATACGCCGGCGGCGTTCCGCGGCATCGCGCCCCCCCACCGCCGGCGCCCCGCGCCTTTGTGCGAAACTGATCCTCGTGGCACACCCCATCCAGGTCGAGGGATTGCGCAAGAATTACGGGGCGCTGGCCGCCGTCAAGGGCATCGATTTCGAAGTCCGCGCGGGCGAGGCGTTCGGGCTGCTGGGGCCGGATGGCGCGGGCAAAACGACCACGGTCGAAATCCTCGAGGGGCTGCGCTCGCGTTCGGGCGGGCGGGTAACGGTGCTGGATTACGACCCCGCCCTCGAGACCCGGCGTTTGAAGGACCGCGTGGGCGTGTGCCTGCAAACCACCAATTTGCAGGAGAAGATCGAGGTCCGCGAGGCCATGGAACTCTTCGCCGGCCTGTACACGCGCTCCCTGGATTGGGGGCCATTGCTGAAACGGCTGCAACTCTGGGAGCAGCGGGAAACGCCGTACGGTCGGCTTTCCGGCGGGCAGAAACAGCGGCTGGCGCTCGGGCTGGCGCTGCTCAACGATCCCCAGGTGCTGTTCCTGGACGAGCCGTCCGCGGGGCTGGATCCGCAGGAGCGGCGGGGAATCCACGCTCTGATACGGGACCTGCGGCGGGAACGGCGCACCATCCTGCTGACCACGCACTACATCGAGGAAGCCGAGGAGCTGTGCGACCGGGTGGCCATGGTGGACGAAGGGCGCATCGTCGCCATGGGCACTCCGCGCGAGATTCAGACGCGTGCGCTGGCGGAATCGGCCATCGAACTCGAGTGCGCGCAACCGCTGGCGGACCCGGTGCTGCCGGAGTGGGTGGGGGCCGCGAAAACCTCGCTCGACGAGCGGCGCACCCATATCACGGTGACCACCGGCCGACCGGCGCGCACCATGGTCGAGATCATCAAGTGGGTGGACGAAAACGGCATCGAGCTGGCCGACATCCGCATCCGGCGGCCCTCGCTGGAGGACGCGTTTCTCGAACTCACGGGGAAGAGTCTGCGCGAATGAGACCCTACCTGGCGCTGTTCCGGATCGTCCTGCGCCTCTCCCTGCGGGACCGCTGGGTGCTGTTCTTCAACTGCCTGTTCCCGTTCATCTTCTTCTTCTGGTTCGCGGAGCTGTTCCAGGCCGGCGTGGGCCGGGGCATCGCCTATATCGCGGGCATGGCGCTGACCGTGGGCATCCTGGGCAACGGGCTGTGGGGAGCGGGCATGCGCCCGGCGCGCGACCGCGAGGCCGGTGTTCTGCGCCGCTTCCAGGCGGCGCCGGTGGGGCCGCTGCCCATTCTGGTTGCGTCCGTGGCCAGCGGGTGGCTGTTGTATCTTCCGGTGGTGGCGCTGCTGCCGGTGGTGGCGCATTTCCTGTACGCCATGCCGCTGCCGCAAAACTGGATCCCGCTGTTCCTGATGGCGACCCTGGGGCTGTGCGCCTTCCGCGCCCTCGAGTTAGTTCTGGCCTCGGTCACCGGCACCGTCCAGGAGGCCATGATCGCCACCCGGTTGCTGTACATACCCATGCTGTTCCTGAGCGGCGCCGCCATTCCGGCGGCCATGCTGCCGGTGTGGGCGCAGACGGCGGCCCAGTTCGTGCCGGCCTCTTGCCTGGTGAGCGGGTTTCAGGGGATTCTGTTTCACGGCCGGGGCATCCTGGACGATTCCCGCGCCGCGCTGGCCCTGGTGCTGGCGATTGCCTTGTGCCTGTTCCTGTCGGTCAAGCTGTTTCGCTGGGAGGAAGGCGAGAAAGTGCGGCCGCGGAATAAGCTCTGGGTGGCGGCGGCGATGGGGCCGTTTCTACTGATAGGTTGCTATCAGGCCCACACCCGCGAGCACATCGACCGGAACGAGGCGCTCTACCGCGACCTGCAACGGTCGGGCGCCTTCCTGATCCGCAACGCGCGCATCTTCGTGGGCGACGGAGGCGCGATCGAGAACGGATTCGTGCTGGTGCGGGACGGCAGGATCGCGCAAGTGGGCGAGGGAGCCGCTCCGGACGGCGCTCTCCGGCACGCCGGCGTGGTGGAAGGAGCCGGAAAGACGCTGCTGCCGGGGCTGATCGACGCGCACGTCCACCTCGGCGCGCCGGCGGGGTTTTCCACTTCCGAGGAGGACTACGCCAGCGAGCGGATGCTGGAGCGGGCCGCCGCGGCGCTGCTCTACAGCGGCGTCACGGCGGCGCGCAGCGTGGGCGACGGGCTGGAGGGCTCGCTCGCGCTGCGCCGGCGGATTGCGAGCGGCAGCCGGCAGGGCGCCGAGATCTTCGCGTGCGGTCCCATGTTCACGGCCGAGGGCGGCCGCGGCACCCAGTTCATGGAACTCCTCCCCGAGATGGTGCGCGATTCCGTGGAAGCCCAACTGGTGCGCACGCCCCAGACCCCTGAAGAGACGCGCCGCCAGGTGCGCGAACTGAAAACCGCCGGGGTGGACTGCATCAAGGCGATTCTGGAAGCCGGATGGGGCGAGGGGATGCGGAACGACCGCCTGGACCTGCTGCTGGTGCGCTCGGTCTCCGAAACCGCGCACGCCGTGCACCTGCCGCTCGCCGTGCACACGGGAAGCGCCGGCGACGTGACGGACGCGGTGGAAATTGGCGCGGCGTCGGTCGAGTTGGGCTCCTGGCGCGACGAAATCCCCAGCGGGGTGCTGGCCAAGATGGCGCGCGACGGCGTGTACCTGGATCCGGCGCTGGGCGCCCTCGAGGCCTATGCCCGCTACTATTCGGGCAACACGGAAGCCTTGAACGGCACGCTGGCCGCGCAGACCGTGCCGGCGAGGATACTCGAGGGGACGCGCGACTTCGTCGGCGAAGGTGGCAGCGCCGACGGCGGCCAGGCGCAGATGTTCGCGCGCGGCTTCGCCCAGGCGAAGGAGAACCTGTTGCGGGCCTGGCGGGCCAAAGTCCCGCTGGCGATGGGAACCGGCGCCGGAAACCCGATGGTTTTTCACGGCCCCTCGCTGCACCACGAGTTGAAGCTCTGGGTGGAGGCCGGCATTCCGGCCGCCGCCGCGCTGGAAGCCGCGACGCTGCACGCGGCCCGCTTGCTGGGCGCCAAGAACATCGGCGCCATTCGCCAGGGCTGGGATGCCGACCTGCTGCTGGTGGACGGCAACCCGCTCGAGGACATCTCCGCCACCGAGCGGATTTCGCTGGTGGTGTTCAAGGGCGAGCGCGTCCGCCGGGCCGAGTTGTTCCACCAGAAGTAAGGGGCGCGGGCCGGGTTCACCCCATGCTGTCTGCGTATGGCTTTCCACAGGCCGAGGCCGGAGTCCGGCCTCGGAGGACATCGTAAGTGATTGAAACGGAAACACTTGCCTTTTAGCCCGGGCCGGACTCCGGCCTCGGTCCCCGGGATTCCACCGTCTCACACGCCCCCGGCATTTGTCCCGGGCTTACCGGCGAGCGACACCTCGATGGCGCCGTCGTGAAAGCGGCTGCCCTGGAGAACGGCGTACGAGTTGCCGTTGGTGGCGTCCGGTAGAGCCTCCAGGAGCGCAACCATGTGCCGATGCCTCGATAATCCAGGATCTCCATTCCGGACTTCCGGGCCCCATCCGGCAACGCGGCGGCTGCCCGGCCACTTGGACGAGCCTGGACCGAACGATGCGGCGAAAGGAACCGCCGGCGGGCGCCATTCGGGCCCATAGAATATTTCGATTGGACGGCCCGGCCGGGCGGCGATAGCTTGAAGTATGGAGGCCATGAGTATCGGGGATGCGTCCGAATCGCAGGTGTCCATCCTGCACCGGATCAGCAGCATAGTCAGTTCCGACTTATCGCTGGACGAGATGCTGGGCGAAGTGATCGGACTGACGGTCCAGGCCACCGCCTGCGATGCCTGCCTGGTTTACCTGATCGATCCGGAAACCCACGACATCGTCCTGCGGGCCTCGCAACTGCCCCACGCGGCCGCCCTCGACAACCTCAAGATGAAGCCCGGCGAGGGCATCACGGGTTGGGTGGCGGAGCACAAGAGCGTGGTGGCGCTGGGGGCGAACGCGGCCGCCGACGCGCGGTTCAAGCGCTTCCAGGCGCTGGTGGAGGACACTTACGAGGCGTTCCTGTCGGTGCCGCTGGTTTCCGGCGGCGAGGCCATCGGCGTCATCAACGTCCACCATCGCAGCCCGCACCAGCACAGCCGGGAAGAGGTGGGCATCGTGGTGTTCATCGGCGAGCAGTTGGGCGTCACCATTTCCCGTTCCTTGCTGCAGCAGGAAAACGCGCGGCTGCTGGAAGAGACCCAGGGGATGAAGCGGGAACTGGAGACGCGCAAGCTGCTGGAGCGCGCCAAGGGGATCTTACAGCAGCGGTACGGCATCAGCGAAGAGGACGCCTACCTGCGCCTGCGCAACCAGAGCCGCCGGCTGCGCAAGCCCATGCGCGAGTTGGCCGAGGCCGTCATCCTGTCCGAAGACATGGGCAAGTAGGGCGCGCCGCTACACCGCCGCGTACGTCCCCAGGCACGGCCACGTGGTCCCGCGCAACACCAGCCCGGTGGGCAGCACGACCTCCGGTTGCGGCTGGTAGGGCGCCTTGGTCTTCTCGATGGCCATCCGCGCCAGTTCCCGGCCCAGTTCGGAAAACGGATTGTGCACGGTGGTCAGCGGCGGATTCGTCAGGCTCGCCTCCGGCAGGTCGTCGAACCCCACCACCGAACAATCCTCCGGCACGCGCACCCCACTGCGCCGCAACTGTTCCAGGACGCCCAACGCCACGCGGTCCGAGGCCGCGAAGATGGCCGTCGGCCGGCCGCCCTGCCGCAGGATCGCTTCGGCGGTCGCGAACCCGTTGCGAAAGCCGTCCCCGGCCAGCGCCACGGTCTGCGCCATGGGCTCCAGCCGCGCCTCCGACACCACCGTGGAGTAGGCCAGGTACCGGTTGGCGAACCACGGCTGCGAGATGTCGCCGATGAAACCGATGCGCCGGTGTCCCAGCCGCACCAGGTATCGCACGGCTTCCATGCTTCCGCCCTCGTCGTCGGCGCGCACCTGGTCGGCGGCCTGGCGCGGCTCGTCTCCCACCAGGCCGTTGCGATGCAGAACGTGGGGAACGCCGGCCGCCTCGGCGGCTTCGATCAGGTTGGGGTGATGGGTGCCCGCCAGAATCAGGCAGTCGGCGATGCCGTGTTCGCGCAGCAGCGCGGGCAGCCTCAACTCCGCCGCCGGCGTGGCGGCGGAGTACCCCAGCCATTTGAAGACCAGGAAATACCCCATTTCCTCGCAGTACCGTTCGGCCCCCTGGAGCATGCGCGCGTGCATGGGATGAACGAACTCGCGGTTGCCGAGCACGAAGGTGACGATGGGACGGGCTTCCCGCGCCGCCCGCCTCCCGTGTTCGCTGCGCACGTAGCCCAGGACGCGGACCGCATCCATAACCCGGCGCCGCAGTTCCCGGTCGACGTCCCGCCGGTTGTTCAAGACCCGCGACGCCGTGCCCAGCGACACGCCGGCCTTGGCGGCCACGTCCACGATGGTCACGCGCTGCCTGCCCTGACTCCGCCGCACGGCTAGAGAGTATAACACGCCTTCGGATATTTCATGAAAATCCGGATGCCAGGGAGCCGGAAGACGCCTTGCCTTGCCGATGCCGGGGCATGTCGCGGTATGGTTCGGCCGCGTGTTTCATGAATAGCTACTGGCTCGCGCTCAGCCACAGCAGCCACGGCTCGGAGGTCGGCTTGCGGATGGCCGTGCCTACCGCGCCTTCCAGCGGGAGCGTGTTGCCGGTGCGCGGGTCGAACCACAGGCCGGCGTACCGGCTCCCGGCGAGCGGCCTGGCCAGTTCGATGGACTCCCCGGCCAGCGAGTACAACAGCACCGCCTCGCCGCGATCGTCCGCCAGGCACCACGCCCGTTGGGCGTCCGCCGTCACGCCGTCGCGCGGCGACATCTTCATCAGAACGCCCGCCAGCCGCTCGCGGACGAAACCGTCCAGCGGCGTGCGGTCCACGGTGGTCCCCTGTCCCTGTCCCGCCGAGGGATTCCGCATCAGCGCCTGGGCCCCTCCCGCCATCAACACCGGAATGGGACCCGCGCCTCCGTGCCACGCCACGATCGCGATGTTGGGATACCTGTCGTGGTACTCGCGCACCTGGCGGTACACCTGGTATGGCGTGGTGTCCGGCGGCTGGTCGGTGGAGCGCCCGAAGTCGCGCGCAACGGCCTCGCGAAACGCCAGGTTCCCGCCGCCCGCGGGCGCCCACAGCGTGCCGTCCGGCCGGTATTGCCAGTAGCGCATGTCGATGGCGGCCACCTGCCGCGCGCGCGCCGGGTTGGCCAGGATGGCGTCGGTGATGTCCTTGCTGGTGGCCAGTTCCACCCGCACCGTGCGGCCGGTCTTTTTCTCCCACTCCGCCACCGTGTCCTCGAAGAATTCCTGGAACTCGAGCGGCCCCGCGAACTGCGCCCCCAGGCTGAAGAACAGGTTGTGCAGGGCGCCCAGCTCGTCCAGTTCGTGCAGCAGAAACGCGCGGTGCAACTGGCGTAGCGCCGGGTTTGAGATGTCGTAGACCTGGTTGGCCAAGTGGATACGGCCGTCCGGCTCGATGGGCGGCGGCTCGGGCAGTCCGGTGTTATTGACGTTGTTGGCCGGCCGCCACGGATAGTCCACCCAGTGCGGCGGAATTTCCAGCAGGTTGTGGGTGTTGTACAGGTTGTGGTGGAACACCAGGCCGTGCCTGTCGCACAGTTCGCCGAACTCGCGCAGACGCTCGTAATACCAGGGGTTGAAGGCCGCCAGGTCGAATTTGCTGAGCCCGTCCCAGGCGGTTCCTTCCGCGCTGCGCGCCCACGGCATTTCGTAGAACGGAGCCCAGACGCTGGCGTCCGTCCGCGCGCCCGTGGAGTGTTCGTCGCGCCGCCGGTCGTACCACAGCCCCGGAATCGATTGGAAGAACGGCGTGCCCTCGTCCACCATGTGCGCCGCCAGCGCCGCCAGGTCCTCGGTGAGGCCCGGGCCCGTGCGCCCCGGCATCCAGCGCGTGATGGAGACGCCGCCCGCCTCGAGCGCCTCGGCCGGAACTTCCTGGCCGCGCCACCAGCCTTCGTTCACCGCGCCGCCCCACAGCACCCGGCCGCCCGCCACGAAGCGCCCGTTGACGATCCCGACTTCCTCCACGGGCGCCTGCCGCGCCGCCGGCAGGGCCTTCGGAGGAGAGAACTGCTTCAGCCGCGCCGCGTTGCGGACGGGGATGTCCGGCGTCGTGAGCTTGGCATGAGTCCGCGCCGCCAACTGCGATTCATAGAGCGGTTCCGGGGCGCGTTTGACCAGGTTCGGCGCTTCCGCCGGTCCGCCCGCCACGATTGCCGCGGCGGTGCAGTTCCAGACCACCGAATTGGCCGCCGTCCAACCGGCGCCCTGCGCGCGCGCGCCGGCGTCGGCCAACTGGATTCCGGACCCCTGAATCGTCACCCGTTCGTACAGCACGCCCGACGCCCAACTCTCGAACGACCCGCTGGGGCCCAGCGCGCCGCCGGCCCTGGAATCCAGGAAAACGTTCGGACCGCCCGCCAGCAGGCCGCTGGCGAAATCGTTCATGCCATTCTCGGCGGCGCACTTGTGGACCAGCACCTGCTGGCCCTCCACCAGGAAACTCCGCCGCCGGTACCCGGCCGGCTCGGAGACGGGCTCCAGGCTGAGCGACTGCACGATGCTCACCCGCCGCGCGCGCGGCCCCACGCGCACCGCCGAGCCGGCGAAATGGCGCGCCACCACGCCGTTCACCCAGGCATCCTCGACATGGTCGAGCGCGACCGCCGTCCACGAGTGGTTCTCGTCGCGCGGGTTGCCCTGGTCGGAATCGCTTTCCAGCAACAGGTCTTCGAGTCCGATATGGGTCGGCGGCTCGCCCGCGGTCACCCGCGCCACCGTGCCGCCGCCGTAGCGCCGCTCCAGCGCGGTGGTGATGGGCGCGTCCACGGTGATGCGGTTGTGCGCGGCGTCCACCTCGGTGACCGTGCGGTCCCACACCAGGTTGCGCGAGCCCGGCGCCCAGTCCAGCCGCTGGCTGGCATAGTTGCCCGGCAAACCGGTCATGTGCAGCGCGGCGATCCATTCCGCCGTGCTGGGGCGAACGATCGCCACCCGGTCGCCGGCTTTCAGCGGGCCGAGCGTCTCGAGAGTGAACGTGCGCCCGCCGGCCGGCACGGTCTCATCGGTTACCCGCACCGGGGCATCCGTCGCGGGATCCGTGGTGTTGCCGATCTCGATCAGGGTGCGCCGTCCGGTTCCGGTCGCCAGCAAAGCCGCCGCCTCCTTGCCGCCGGCCAGCACCACGCCGCTGGCGCGGATCTGCAACCGCCCCGCCACGCGATACCGTCCGCCGCGTAGGACCACCGCGCCGCGAAACCCGCCGGCGCCCAGCGGCATGGCCGCCACCGCGTCGATGGCGCCCTGCAGCAGCGCCGTATCGTCGCCGCCCGTGGGTTCCACCGCGAGCACGCCCGCAACCACCGGGATGGCGACGCCGCCGCCCCCATAGCCCGCGTACGAGAAATCGATGGACGGCGGCTGCGCGGCGGCAGCCAGGCAGAAAAGGACCGCGAGCGGAAGGGATCGCACGCAGTCATCTTAGCAACCGCGCGGCCCGGTCCCAAGGCGCCGCGTGCGGAGATTAGCCGGGCGGCCCGCGGCAAAGGATCAGTACCTTACGGTCACGGCCCCAGGGCGGTTTCGCCGGCAAGCCGGCGACATCGAGATACGCGCGCCTCGCGAAGTGTTCTCAGGAGACCGCTCGCTTCCGGGTCGGCAGGCAGGGTAAGCCAGCTTCCGAACTGGCGGCCATCCGGGCGGAGTAAGATGATAGCGAGGTACTGGATGAGATACTTCTGGCTGGGCGGGTTGCTATCCGCCTGCACGCTGGCCGCGCAGCCCAGTCCGGGCACCGGCTCCATTGAAGGCCGTGTTCTCAACTCGCTCACCGGCGCGCCCGTTCGCAAGGCGACGGTCAACCTGTCGGCCCCTCAATTTCAATTGATCGCCGAAACCGATGCCGAAGGGCGATTTCAGTTCACCGCCCTGCCTCCGGGGAACTACCGGCTATCCGCCCGTCATTCCGGATTCTTCGATCGCAAAGCCCGCCGCCCCGTCGCTCTCGGCCAGGACGGCCATGTCACGGATGCCGAGATCCGCCTGCCGCCGCAAGGCGCGATCGCCGGCCGCGTGGTGGATGAAGATGGCGACCCGGTGGGCGGCGCGATGGTAATGATCTCCAAGCAGGTCTACCGCGATGGCCGGAAGCGGTGGGCCCGGCTCAACGGCGGCCCCGCAAGCGATACCGGCGAATACCGCTTCCCGAATCTCACGCCGGGCCGCTACCTGTTGGAGGCTCTCGACCAGCGGCCGATGGCCGATAACCGGTACGGTGATCGCGATCTGCCGGACAAGCCCAGGATGGTCTATGCTCCCGCTTATTATCCGAATGCGCCCAGCGAACAGGAGGCCTCGCCGGTGGAAGTGGGAGTGGGCGCGGAAGTTCGCAGCATCGATGTCCATCTCTTCAAGATCGTCAAGCCGCCTTCCTACCACGTCAGGGGGAAGGTAACCGGCGTGCCACCGGACCCGCAGACTGCCGTATCTATCGAACTGTATTCGGCGGACGGCGCGGGAAGTGGGGGAAGCGGCTACGCCCCACCTCCGGACTATGCGTTCGACGCGAGGGTCCCTCCCGGGCGGTACACGATCTTGGCCTTCGTGGACCGCGGCGTCCCGGAGGCGCCATATGCGACCGGCAGCGTAACCGTCACCGGGAACGTCAGTGATGTGGTGCTAACTATGAGCCCGCCTCCCGAAGTTACCGGTCGAATCGGTCTGGCAGAAAGCGGCAGCCAAGTGAACCTTAAGGGTGTGATAGTAATTCTGAACCGCATCCCTGATTTCCTCAACGTACAACCCATAGCGTGGTCCGACGCCACGGGCAAGCTGGTCTTCAACAAGCCGGCCGCGCCCGGCCATTACTCGATAGACGTGGAGGCGCACTCCATCCCGGATGGCTGCTTCGTCCAGGAAGTGAAGCTGGGCGGCCAGGAAGTTTCCGCCGGCGATTTCGAGATTTTCGCCTCCACACGGCTCGAGATCGTCCTCAGCAACACGGCCGGCAAGATTACCGGCTCGGTAGTGGATGAAGACGGCAAGCCGGTTCCGGATTCGAGCGTTACGCTGATTCCCGAGGACGGGAAGTCCCGGCCCGTGAAGCAATCCGTGGACGACGACGGCAACTTCAAGTTCACCGGCCTGCGGCCCGGCAAGTACCAACTGTTCGCCTGGGAAGAGGTGGACGAAGGCGTCTGGCAAGACCCGGAATTCCGCAAGAAGTACGACAGCCGCGCCACGGAAATCGCCGTCGGCCCCGGCGAGACGCAGAACGCGCAACTCCGCGCGATCACGGCGGAGGAGATGAAGTGACGCGCCGCCAGCCCATCCCGGCGCCGCCTTGCGGCTGGCGAGGCCACTCCCAGGCTCTACAGGGCAATCCGGGTTAGTAGGTGGCCAGCGTGACGCGCAGCACCACGGGATCGCCGCCCAGTCTGAGGCCCCAGTCCGTCTCGTCGCCATTCCACATACGCTGGAATGTGAACTTGCCGTTTTCGTAGGTTCCCTCTTCGACGCGCACGAATTGCCGGTGCCGCCAGACGCCTTCAATCAGGGCCGAGGGCGTCTGTCCGGTTCCCTGCGCGATGTGCTGGGACTGGCGTTGCTCGCCGGTCGCGGCGGGGCGGAAATCGACGCGGCAGAAGAATCCGGTGACCAGGAACTGGTTGTCATTCAATTGAGCCACCAGGGCGCGGCCCGTCGGGCTCGCATTTCCCAGCGCGGGTCCCCTGCCCGAAGTTCCGTACGACACCACCGCATCCCATGATCGGAACTTCAGGGTCTCGGTAGTTTTTCCCTGCTCTTCGGCCACGGCCTGAAGCTGGCCCTCGAAATTGAGGCGCGCGATCTCCCTTTGCATGGGCCCGATCAGCCGGTAATTCATTGCCCAAGGGTTTAGAAACTCCTCGCGCGCTTTGGAAACATCGTCCGGCTTGAATTCACCTTCCGTGTTACCTCCCGAGGGTGAAAATCCGATGGCCTGGAGGCCCAGCGCCGAGAAGAAAAAGCGGGCATTCGAAGGGCGGCCGGTCTCGGGAACGAACAGGGGATTGTCCGGACGGCGATAGAGTTCGAACACTTTCAGATAGGATGCGGGGTCGGTCTGGTAGTTATCCGGCGCCAGAAGATCGAGCGCCGCAGCCGCGGCTTTCCAGATGTCGAGCACGTTGTCAGTGGGACCGCCGCTCTCGTAAGTGCCGGGAGCGCCCGGCAGGCCGGGAGGACCCGAGTGGAACGGGTCGCGCAGGGCCGCGTTGGCGTACAACGGGAGCGGATACACGGCCTTTGCCGCCTCCGCGACCTGGCCCACGTAGCGTGCCACGGACCAGGCGTTGAAGTACTCGTCGGCATCGGGACCGAAGGCCTGCTGCCAGTTGGGAGATGCGGAAGCGGTCTTCACATGCATGGCGCCGAGCACCTCCGGCGGCACAGGCGCTTCAAACGCCTTTTGCGCGGCCGGGGAGAAATCGCGAACGCCGTTCCAGTTGCCGGGTTCGTTCTCCACCTGCACCATGATGACGGTGCGCCGCGGGTCGGCTTCCTTGAGGTGGCGCATGAAGGCGGCGAACGCGGCCTTGTCCGCCTCGAGCGACGCGGACGCGAAGGGCGATGGAGAGTCTACCGCCTCCCCGTTCCGGCCGATTGCGTGCGCGTAGAGGATGGGGTCGAGCTTCATCCAGTCGGGCATGTAGTGCTGGCTGCCGTTCTTCCAGGTGGCGAACCAGAGCGGCACCAGGTGGACGTCGTGCTTGCGCGCCTCGGATAGGAGCATGTCGATCAAGGTGTGGTCGAACTGTCCGGGCTGCGGCTCGAACTGATTCCAGTACACGGGCACTTCGACCGTGTTGACGTGCAGATATTCCAGGGCCGGCCACAGCCTGGGAAACACGCTCGGCCAGGAGCTCGAGTTTCTGATCTGTGCCGCCAGCACCAGATACGGAGCGTCGTCGACGAACAGGGCGAATCGTCCGTCCTTCCGGACCAGGCGGGGCAGAGGACGGGCATCGGACGGGGCTGGCTGAACTTGGGCGTGGAGCGTGGCAGGCACGAGCACGGCCGCCAGAGCGGCGATTACGGCGGATTTCACTTTCATCCTTTTCACTCCCGGCACGAATGTACGTAAATACATGCGCAGATACTAATAGGTGGTGAGCGAGACGCGCAACACCACGGGCGTCTCGCCAAAGTAGAGGCCGTTGGTCTCACCCCCTCGTCCGCCCCAGGTGCGGACGTGCTTGAAGGCGCCGTCCTCCCAGGTTACCTGCTCGAGGCGGAGAAACTGCCGGTGCTGCCAAATGCCATCGATCAGAGCCGACGGCGTCTCGTCGGTTCCCGGGACGACAGGCTGCGACTTTCTTTGCCGCTCGGTGCCGGCGGGACGGAAGTCGATGCGGCAAAAGTATCCGGCCACCAGGAACTGGTCGCCGGCAAGTTGGGCCACCAGAATGCGCCCGGCCGGCTTGGGGTTCTCCGCCGGCGGATTGGAACCGCCGCGGAACGTTCCGAACGTGACCTCGGCATTCCAGCTTCCGAACGGCAGAATCCGCGTTGGCTTGCCCTGTTCTTCCGCTACGGCCTGGAGCTTGCCTTCGAAATTGAGCCGGGCAATCTCGCGCTGCATGGGACCGATCAAGCGAAAGTTCATTCCCCAGGAAGTCAAAAACTCCTCCACCGGCTTGTAATCTTCCCACGCGCCCGGGTTGCCCGCCTTGGCGGCCTGCATTCCGGCTTGTGCACCCAGCAGGTACGGACTGGTAACATCGGTGGCCGCCGAGAATCCTATGGTCTGCATGCCGAGTCCCGTGAAGAAAAAGCGGGCACAGTTGGGACAGCCGGTCTCCGGCAGATACAAGGGATTGTCGTTGCGGCGATACAGCTCGAGAGCTTTCACATAGGCGGCGGGATTGTTCTGGTAATCGTCGGGCCCCAGAATATCGATCGCCGGAGCCGCGGCTTTCCAGATGCCGAGCACGTTGTCGGTGGGACCGCCGCTCTCGTAGGAGCCGGGAGCGCCCGGCAGGCCGGCAGGACCCGGATGCAGCGGGTCGCGCAGGGCCGCGTTGGCCACCATGGGCAGCGGATAAACGGCCTTTCCCGCCTCGGCCACCTGCCCCACGTATCTGGCCACCGCCCAGGCGTTGAAGTACTCGTCCGCATCCGGACCGAAAGCCTGCTCCCAGTTGGGAGATGGAGAAGCGGCTGCAACGTGCATGGCCTTAAGAACCTCGGGTGGAACGGGCGCTACAAAGTACTTCTGCGCGGCCGGGGAGTAATCGCGAACCGAGTTCCAGTTACCGGTTTCGTTCTCCACCTGCACCATGATCACCGTGCGCTGGGGATCGGCTACCTTCAGGTGCGCGAGCAGAGCGGCAAAGGCGCGCTTGTCGGCATCCAGCGAGGCGGTGGCGAAGGGCGAAGGCGAGTCCACCGCCTGGCCGTTCCGGTCGAGCGCGTGCGCGAAACGCGCGGGGTCCAGCTTCATCCAGTCGGGCATATAGTGCGGATGGCCGTTCTTGTAAGTGCCGAACCAGAGCGGCACCAGGCGAACGTCATGCTGGCGGGCGCCGGCGAGGAGCCTGTCGATCGCCGCGTAGTCGTACTTTCCGGGCTGCGGCTCGAAATCCTCCCAGTAGACGGGTATCTCGACGGTGTTGACATGCATGTATTCCAGGGCGGGCCACACGGTTGGCCGCGGGGGCCAATCGCCCATGCTCAGATCCTCGATGCCCATGATCAGAAACGGGGCGTCGTCCACGAACAGAGCGAAGCGGCCGTTCTTCTCGACGATGCGCGGCAGCGGACGGACCTGGGTCTGGGCCTGGAGCGTCGCGGCGGCGAGTGCGGCGGCGAGAACGGCCAGCGCGGAACGCAACGCTGCGGAAGCGGTTTTCATCGTTTGGTTACTCCTGCTTCACGGCGGACGAGGGTGCTCTCGATGCCGATGTAGCCATCGTGCCGCAGCCCCGGCCGAGGCTAAGTATCAGCTTACACGATCGCAAACGGTGGACGAAGAGCATCTCCATTGGCCATCCCCATTGGCTGCTTGCGCGAGCGGGAGGACCCGGTGCCGTATTCCGGCATCCCCCTCGTCCGGAAGACCGACCAGCACGATCCGCTGCGACCCTGCCGCATGGGGCGGCCGTGTCTTCGATTTCAACGGCGACCGGTTGGCCCATTCCGGACTCGTGCCCGACATGCTGCACGATTTGAAGAACGTCGAAATGCCGAAACGGGATTTCCAGGCTCCGTGTAGGCGCGGCTCCCGTGAAACGTCCCTTGCGCCCGATCGCGGCGCCGCTGAATGGCCTCGAAGGCAGCGCGGGCTTTCACCGAGTGCGATCTCCCAGGACGCAGTTTCAGGCTACTGTGCGAATCTGTGAATAGCAGCAGGGCAGCGGCAGACTGCGGCGCCGGCGCTGGAAAGGGCCGTGCACGCCGTCTTGCAGGAAGGCCGCGCGCGCACGTCCGACCTTACCACACGCCCGGAACCAGTCGGTAGCGTGTCCGGGTGCAGTACTCCTCGTAGCCCGGCAACTCGCGGCGTAGGGCGCCGTCTTCCAGCACCGTACGGACAATGAAGGTGGCCATCAGCATCGTGATCGGCGCAAAACCCCATGCCGAGCCGAGAACCAGCGCGCACCCCGGCAACAACAGCATCAGCCCGGAATACATGGGGTGACGCACCACGCGGTACGGTCCCGTGGCGATGACGCGATGGCCAAGCTCGGTCTGAACGCGGACCTGCCTTTCGAGGAAGGGATTCTCGGCGATCGCCAGGTAAATGGGTACGAATCCCAGCAACTCCAGCGCGATGCCAGGCCATATCCAGGCCGCGCTGAGTTGCGACCAGCCGTAGCGGGCGTCGAGGCCGGCCACCGCGTAAAAGCTGAGGAAGGCGACAGCCGCCGCGGCGAGCACGAATCTCTCGAATCGCTTGACGCCCGGTTGCCACTCCAGCCGCCGGCGCGTCAGGTCCGGGTTCTTGCGCCGCAATACGGCGAAGCTCACCCCGGCGATTAGCAGCAATGAGCCGACGAAAAGCCAGCCGCGCCACCAATCCAGGCGGCCCGCGAAAGCAAATGGCAGCAGGAAAGT